>ENA-OROD01000835-OROD01000835.1-human-gut-metagenome-genome-assembly--contig:-NODE-835-length-27743-cov-40.076712_pt1 | contig 27743 bp, 17 predicted proteins | sample MGYA00242123_ERZ509038 | MGnify/ENA primary metagenome ERZ509038 (study PRJEB26280, sample SAMEA2338719) | human gut metagenome | biome: human gut; feature: human-associated habitat; material: faeces... | reverse complement strand
CGGCAACGGCGGGGATCGGTACGAACCTGTTCCTTTGCAAAGTGGCCATGGACATCGTGGCAAAGCACATCCCCGCAGATAAGAACGGCGTCCGCATTGCGGAACTGGATGAAATGAAATTCCGGCGCGAGCTATGGGCGCACCGGCCACTCACAGACTTCTGGCGTGTGGGGCGCGGATATGCGAAAAAGCTTGAGGCGCATGGAATGTTTACCATGGGTGATGTAGCCCTCTGCTCAGAGCGGAATGAGGACTTGCTTTATAAACTGTTCGGGAAAAACGCCGAGCTGCTGATCGACCATGCGTGGGGCTGGGAGCCGACGACTATTGCAGCAATCAAGGCATATCGTCCCAGCACAAACAGCATCAGTTCCGGGCAGGTTCTGCATTGTCCCTATGAGGCCGATAAAGCAAAGCTCGTTGTCCGAGAAATGACAGACTCACTTGTGCTGGACTTGGTGGACAAGGGGCTTGTCACCGACCAGATCGTCCTCACGGTAGGCTATGACATTGATAATCTGACTGACCCATCACGGAGAGCAAAGTACCACGGCACGATTGAGACAGACCGCTATGGGCGGCAAATTCCGAAGCAGGCGCATGGAACGATCAACCTCAACGGTCACACATCTTCGACCCGCAAAATAATGTGTGCTGTGACGGAATTGTATGACCGGATCGTGGACAAGAGCCTGCTTGTACGTCGCATGTATGTTGTGGCAAATCACGTCCTGCCGGAAGCGGATGCGCCGAAGAAAAATGAGGGGGCTGTCCAGCTTGATCTCTTCACGGACTATGTCGCGGAAGCGGAGAAACAGAAAGCCGAGAATGCCGCACTGGAGCGTGAACGGAAGATACAGGCAGCTACCTTGGCCATCAAAAAGAAATACGGAAAGAACGCTATCCTCAAGGGGATGAACTTTGAGGAAGGTGCAACTGCCAAAGATCGTAATGCTCAGATCGGTGGGCATAAGGCTTAAGGCGTTAATATAGGAGGGAGACGTAGGATGTACGCAAATAGCAAGTACGACGAGATCATGAGCCTTCCGCACCATGTCTCCAAAACTCACCCGCAGATGCCAATGTCAGACCGGGCGGCACAGTTCTCACCCTTTGCCGCCCTCACCGGCTACGATTCTGCCATCAGGGAAACCGGGCGGCTGACCGATGAGAGGATCGAATTGGACGAGGAAGCTCTGATGGCGCTGAATATGCGGTATCAGCTTCTTATGGATTCCCTCAAGGAATCACCGGAGGTCAGAATCACCTATTTCAAGCCTGATGAACGGAAGTCCGGCGGCGCATATTTGACCGTTACCGGTGTCGTCAAAAAAGTGGACGATTATGAAAGGATGATCACCATGCGGGATGGCATGATTATCCCACTGGATGATGTTCTGATGATTGAGGGGGAGTTGTTCTCTGGACTCCAATAATATGCTACCATATTGAGAACAAGACGCAGCGATGATTCCATCACTGCGTCTTTGCTCATTTACAAGGAAAACAGGTACATCTATTGCGAAAAAGAACGCATAGCAAAACCGCAGACATCTCTGCCTGCGGTCACGTAACACGAATGCACTTTTCGTAAATCAGTTGTAATTCACGATAGTATAACTACCCTAACTTCGTTTTCTACTATACATGGATTCGCAAAAGAAGTCAACGGAAAAACCATAAAATCTGTGAAAAAGCAAAAATTTTCTGCAAACTTGTCAAAGCGAATATTTACAGTTCCCACAAATTGGAAGTCACAGGTCGAAAACATTGTGTTGCCCGTTTTTTAACCGTCAAAATTATCGTCGAGGAGGGAAACTTATGCCACGTAGAGGTGAGAACATCTACAAACGTAAGGATGGCCGGTGGGAAGGCCGATATATTCGCGGCCGGACACCTGCTGGTAAGGCAGAATACGGCTATGTCTATGCCAAAAGCTACGCAGCCTGTCGCGAGAAGCGGCGGAAGATGGAGGGAAACATACCTCAGAAGCCTATCTTGACAGGTGAAATGTCTGTTGCCCAGGCGGTTGCATTTTTCCTGTCAGACCGACGCAGCGCTCTAAAGGCTTCGACAGTCGGGCGCTACGAGTATATGGCAAACCATTATATCATTCCAGAGCTGGGGACAATCCAACTCCGCCACTTGACGGCGGAAAAACTTTCTGCGCTTTTCAGACATCTCCAAGACGCAGGATTGTCATGCAAAAGCGCAAGGGATATCGGCGTGCTGCTGAAAACGATTTTCAAAGTCGTGAAAAAGAAATGCCATTGTGATTGCCCCGGCAGGGATGTGGAACTGCCCGCATATCGCGGGAAAAAGATCGAAGTATTTTCCGATCACGAAATAGCCGCGCTGGCGCAGAAGGTGTTGGAGATGCCGGATATCACCGGACTGTGTATCCTTTTGGTTCTAAACACAGGGCTGCGGCTTGGTGAGGTCTGCGCCCTGCGAAGAAACGACATCGACTACCACTCCGGCGTCTTGCGAATTGAGCGCTCGGCTGCCCGTGTGCGGGATGCTTCCGGAACACATTTGGTGGTTCAATCCCCTAAAAGCAGCAGTTCTGTGCGTCTTGTGGCGATTCCCAATGATATGCTGGAGTTGTTGAAAACGACCACTCAGAATATTCAAAAAGATAACTACCTGTTGACCAATACGGACACGCCAATGGAGCCGCGCACACTGCAATACCGGTATCGGAAGCTGTTGGAGCGCTGCGGCATCCGATATCGAAATTTCCATGCTATGCGGCATACCTACGCGACCCGATGCATGGAAAATGGCGTGGACATCAAAAGCCTCAGTGAGCTTCTGGGCCACGCCGATGTTCGGACGACTTTACAAACGTATATCCACTCTTCTCTGGCCCACAAAAGGCAGGTGGTTCAGAGTATATGTTTCTTGCCCGTTGAAGGTGCTGGCGGTGTTTTAGTTCCGTCAAAAAATCCCGTCAGAAATATTGAAAAATGCTGTGCTGCCAGGGAAGCGAGCGTATGTTTCGTGAATTACAACTGATTTACGAAAAGCACGGATCGCTGATCCGTATCTTTAGTATGCACGCACCGTAACAATATAAACCATTTTTATCAGACAAGTAAATATGATTCAATGACGCCGTGTGGCTGTGCGTCGTAAAGACTTCTTTTACCGGTGAAGTCAGGCAGCAGCCTAAAAGGAACTTGGGTTTGAAACCCACCGCGGTCGGCGCTGTGAGCACTATGGAATGACCGAAACAGCGAAAGCTGTTGGGTAATACCGCCATTGGAAGGATTTCTTCTGAGAAGGTAGGTCAGGTACGTGAGGCAAAAGCCTTGTGGTGTAAGGCAGAAGAATTGCACGGTCGAGAATCTTTGGACTACACAGCGGCGCTCTCTCGTTGTGACGAGGGCAGGAGTGCGCGCTGACACAGGGTGTCAGTGCTTTTCCTTGCCAAAAACGTCGCTGGATGTCTCTCAAGTAATGAGAGATATCCGGCGTTTTTCATAATAAGGAGGAGTGTAGCTATGGCGTATTCTAAGTCTTTTGCAAATGGCAAGCCGATAGACCATCAGGCATGGGCAGAAAACCAAATAGCCAAAAGAACCAGAGCTGCCTTGGAAGCACGTGATGCAGCGTTTGTCGAACGACATGCGGAAACACCACTGCTGCAACTGGCGCAATATCTGAGGAAATGTGCCGATACATTGAAACACAGTCCGTCTCCTAACGAAGTTGATGGCGGGGATTTCATTGAGCAGCGTTTTGGAAGCTGGGAAGCGGCAATGTTGGCGGCGAGATTGTCACCGCCAACATCGATGCGTAAGCTCTCAGACACCGCACGCTATAAACAGGAGAAAGCAATACAGGAGCCTTTGTATAGAGAGGAACGCAAGAAAAAGTGGGCACTCAAGTGCGAAAGAAAAGAACAGGCCAAACGCGAGAAAAAGGCCAAGAAGCACGCAGAAAGAGCCGCGCAGGCAGCGTGGGAAGCCAAGAAAAAAGCGAAGGCTGAAGCTGTGGCCTTGGCAGATTCCATTACTGAGACTGTGGCAGAAACAGGACTCATGGCAACTGCTGTGAATAACGACGTCGGCCCTGATGCTGGACTTACTGCAGCCTGCATAAAGACTTCCCCCCGTCAAGCTGAGACAGTCTGAACGGAGACTGTTCGCTTTCCATAGGGGGACGGGGTTTAAGCCGCCCCGCCCCCTCTTCCTCAAACAAAGCCAAACCGAGACGGCATATGCCGTAGTCTTTCCCATAGAGCGGGAGAGGTTTGCCGGCCTCTCCCGCAGCCTCAAGAGTAACAGCCCTGACATGGGCTGAAGGAGTATAGCATGAAAAAATATCTAAGATATCTCGTCGCGTCTGTGCTGGCGCTCATGATGCTGCTGAGCCTGTGCGCCTGCGGCCAGAGTGGAAGCGGCAGCGGCAGCAACGGCGGATTAGATTTGGACTATGTAGGCGAGGACACCAATCAGCCGGAAGAAGAAAAGCCGTGGTATTCCTGGATCACAGATGCTTTCAGCTTCGGCAAGAAAGAGACAACAACTACCCCGTCACAGAACAAGCCTGACAGTGTGGCGGATTTCTACTCTCAAGGCTCTGCGGAGACACCCGAAGGCAACAAGAGCAACAAGACAGATCAGACCACGCCTACTTCGCCTGACGAGGAGCCTGCAAATCCCACAACGCCAGATTCCGGCGACAAGAAGAACGACAGTAAGAAAAACGACCAGAAAGCTGAAGATAACAACACCCCCGCACCCACACCGGATCAGAAGCCGGAGAGTAAGAAGGATACCGTCACCATCACCATTCGCTGCGATACGGCGGTAAAAAATGGCATGCATCTGGAAAGCAAGTGGGCGGGCATCGTCCCCGCTTCTGGCTGTATTCTGGATGTGACCACAGTGGAGATTGAACAGGGGGACTCGGTTTTCGATATTCTTAACCGTGTGTGTCAGAAATACAAGATTCACATGGAACACAGCAATAAAAATTATATAAAGGGTATCAATAACCTTTACGAGTTTGATGGCGGCCGCTGGAGTGGCTGGATGTATTCGGTCAACGGATGGTATCCCAACTACGGCTGTGGTGCGTATTTTGTCAAGGCAGGAGACGCAATCGAATGGAACTATACTTGCGACCTTGGCAGTGACCTGGATGCAAAGATGGACGGTGCCGAAGACTGGAAAAATACTCATGACTGATTTCTAAATCCGATTCTTCGGGAAACTGCATCTGGCGGTCAGAATGGCATATTTCGTACTGGCGTTGGGTGCCACATGAGGATGAGAGCCGAGACTTGTTAAGACCAAGTTAGCTCTAACAGGATAGATATTGCCGCCCTCCACATTTGAGATAGCGAGAGAGAATTATGAGTGAACGAAAAACCATCATACAGACGGTGGGCCTGAAAAAGTACTATACCGTGGGCGGCAACACGGTCCGCGCCCTGGACGGCGTGGACATGTCCGTGCAGCAGGGCGAATTCGTCTGCGTCGCGGGCCGCAGCGGTTCCGGCAAGTCCACCATGCTGAACATGCTGGCGGGACTGGAGCCGCCCACCGAGGGGGAGATCATCGTCCGGGGCAGACACCACTTAGAAGCCATGGACGAGGAGCAGCGGACGAAGTTCCGACGCCGCTATATCGGCTTCGTGTTCCAGAGCTACAACAACCTGCCCCAGTATACGGCGCTGGAAAATGTGGCCCTGCCGCTGGCCATCCGGGGCGTACCGGAGGACGAGCGGAACTGGCTGGCGCGGCAGGCGCTGAGCCGCGTGGGCCTGCGGGAGCATGTGGAGCACCGGCCCTCGGAGCTGTCGGGCGGCCAGCAGCAGCGCGTCAGTATCGCGCGGGCCATCATCACCGAGCCATCTATCGTGCTGGCGGACGAGCCCACCGGCAATCTGGACAGCCGCACCGGCGAGGAAGTCATGGAGCTGCTGTGTGAGATCTTCCGGGAACGGAACACCACTTTTGTTCTCAGCTCCCATGATCCCCAGATGGCACGTTATACAGATCGTACCGTCTATTTCAGTGACGGGAAAATAGAGACAGAGAATCACCACACCGGAGAGGAGCGCACACAGTGAAGAGAGAAACGGCAAAACGGGTATTGGCATTGTTGATCTGCGTATTAATGACAGCATCCATGCTGCCCACCGTCGCTATGGCGGAGGAGGTCATGGATGATACGATAGATAACAGTACGGAAACTTACATAACTTACGAGAACGAGGACGACAGCGATGTGACCGTACTGGATGACGAGGATGATAGCGGCTCCAGCGGTGGTATTCCCATCGACGATGAAAAGCCCAACACTGACATCAAGATCATTCCCAGTGACGCCAATGCTCTTGTTCTGATGGATACCGGCGCCCAGTCCCCCAGAGGCGTCCCCGGTCAGGTGGTGACGATCGTGCTGCCACTGGCTGTGAATAAGGAGTATTTGCCCAGCGAGAAGTACATGCTGCGCAACATCAACATCTGGCCTGATGTTCCCTCCGATACCAGCGTGTCCAACTGGCCCTTCGAATTGATCTATGCCAGTGACCTTCAGCATTTGAAGGATATGTCCTATAACTCTACCGCCGAGGTGTGGTTCGAGTTCAAGATCAGCGAGTTTGCCAGTCAGGGCCGCTATGCCGTGCCCTTCAAGGTCAACGCCACCGTGTGGCGCGAGGATGCCGTGAATGGCACCTCGATCACCGAGGACGTGACCTTTAAGATCGCCGCCTATGTGACCGTCACCGATAACGGCAACATGTCCGGCGTGACTACTTCCTTTGGCAGCTTACAGGTGGCCGGTACCAACGTGGACGGTTCCTACACTGTGCCTACTGGTACGCCAAATCAGACCATTTCCATGCGTATCCCCGTGATCAATGTGGGCGGTACGCTGACCAGCGTGACAGTTTCCCCCGTAGTGTCTACTTCTCTGGACGAATTTCCTTTCGTGGTGGAGTCTACCAGTTATAGTAAGTATTTCAACTATTGGGCCAGCGGCGAGGTGAAGTATCTGGACTATACATTCACCGTGTCACCCTTTGCTACCTCCGGCAATAAGGCCATCAAGTTTAAGGCCAGCTACTATGAAAACAGCGCCCCCGCAGAAGGTAGCTTCTCTACTCAGATCACCATTATCGACGGGTATGACGCTTCTGCCATGGCTGTGATGGTAAAGGAATATAAGCTGTATGTGGACGACACCGAGGTCTCCGGCCTGATGGCAGGCGAAGAGACCGAGCTGCGCCTGACCGTTATCAACAACTCCAAGGTCGATACGGCAAAAAAGGTCATTGGCAGCTTGGTGTTCACCAATTCCCCCGGCCTGACACTGTGCGTGGGCGGTACGGATACCGCCTATGCCGACTCCATCAAGCCGGGCGGCACGGCGACCCTGAAGTACAAGATCATGGCCAAGCAGGACGCGGAGGTGGGCCCCGCCATGCTGGGCATCAACCTGACCTATGAGACCACTGAGGCGGTGGCAGGCAAGGCGGCGCAGAACATCATGCTGCCCATCAGCCAGAAGATGGACATTCTGGCCGGTACGCCGGAGGTCTACGGCACCCCCAGCAAGGATAAGGAGGCCACCATCTCCGTCCCCCTGACCAACATGGGGCGGGCAAAAGCGATGAACATTCGTGTGCTGGCAACCGACGGTATGAAATCCTCTACGCCTTGTTATGTAGGCGACCTGCTGGCGGGCGGCTCCACCAGTGCCGATGTGACAGTGAGCTTCACCAAGATCGGTGCGTTTGTGGGCAAGCTGATCCTGCAATATGAGGATGCCAATGGCGAGACGTATTCTCAGGATATTTCCGTTCCTCTGGCTGTGGCGGAAAGCTCTGCGGATGCTGACGCCAACAGCGTCAACACCCAGAAGAACGGCACAGGCAGCCGCTGGTGGCTGTGGCTGATTGTGATCCTGCTGGTGCTTTTCATCATTGCGGTCATTGTCTATGTGATCATCCGGTATCGGCGGGGCGAGATCGGCCCCGGTGCGGTGAATACCGATGGCGCGGACGATTTTGACGACGACTTTGACGCGGACGGCGGCACGCCTGATATCGGGGAGAAGCCGTTGACCTACGATGGAAGCAATAAGGACGGGAATGTATGAAGCCGAGAGACCTTTTTCACTACGGCTGTACAAACCTGTTCCGGCGCAAGACCCGAACGGCCCTGACGGCGCTTTCCATGGCGGTTGGCGTCATGTGTATCGTGGTGCTGATCTCCGTGGGCCTGGGCTATGAGCAGGCATACCGTGAGAGCATCGAGGCCATGGGCAGCCTGACGAAGATCGACGTGACGCCCGCCACCAGCGACTACGGACGAAAAGCGCTGCTGAACGACAAGGCACTGGAGGCCTTCCGGGGCATTGACGGTGTAGAAGCGGTGACGCCGGTCTACCAGCAGTCCGCCTACATTGTGTCCGGCAACTACGTCAACATGGTGCGCGTCTACGGCATCGACATGACCACGGCGGAGAGCTTCATGCTGACGCCGGAACGGGGCACGATGGCTGAGGAAGGGACACGCCTGCATCCGGAGGTCATGTTTACCGATGATGTGGCGGCCGGTCTTGCCAACAAGGCAAAGGATTGGGAACTGGCAGTAGACGAGAATGGCAACGCCCTGATCGACCTGCTGGAAGTACCTGTCCGCATGACCTTCGATTCCTCCAGCCTGACCGGTGAGCCGAAGGCCGACACGGACGGACGGGCGCTGCCCTCCAGTAATCTGTATACCCTGCGCGTGACGGGTGTCTGCTCCACCCTGAACAACAACTTCGCCACCGCCGCGTTCATGTCCTATGACCGGCTGGAGGAAATGACGCAGACCAGCGCCAATAACATGGGAGCCACCACCCAGACCAAAACGGCGGAGGAGAAGGCCAACGGCCCCACCTATGATCTCGTTTGGGTGAAGGTAAAGAATGTCAACGACGTGCAGCGCATTGTCAGGCTGATCCGTGACACGGGCCTGAATACCTATTCTCTCAACGATATGCTGGAGACGGTGCGTACACAGTCCCGTCAGATCCAGGGGATGCTGGGCGCATTGGGTGGTATTGCTGTTCTGATTTCCGCTATTTGCGTGGCAAACACCATGATGATGTCCATTACGGAACGGACGAGAGAAATCGGCGTATTGAAGGTGCTGGGCACCATCCGGGGCGACATCTTCAAGATGTTCCTGACGGAAGCGCTGATCGTGGGTGTGATCGGCGGCGCGGCTGGCCTGATCCTGAGCTTTATCGCAAAGTGTCTGATACCGGTGATCTTCGCGTCCCAGGAGCTGCGGTGCGTGCTGCCGTGGTGGCTGGCGGTCTGCGGCGTGGTGTTCGCAGGCGCGGTAGCCATTGCCGCCGCGTGGATGCCCGCCCGCAAGGCGACGCTGATCAGCCCCAACGAAGCCATCCGATCTGAGTGAGGTAACGATATGAAAAAGATATGCTGTGCGATTCTGGCCGTGCTCTGCATCCTGCCGTGCCTGGCGGGCTGCGGAAAAAAGGATAAGTATGTAGAGTATCGTATAACCTTATCAGATGATCTTACTCAGCCTGGAACAGTTACCATGCAGTTTTATGATTACTATTTTGATATGGAGGAAGTCTCCATAGAAGATGTGCAGACTGGCGAAATTGAGACTAACTACTATGCCACGGGTACGTTTCTATCTGATACGAACTTAGCGAACCTCCCCGTACTGATCCACTTTAATGGAGATGTTCTTACATTGGACGGCACAATGGTCGCCGCGGCTTCTCCCATTATGCTCATGCTCGATTTTTCTGAGGGCAAAACACACGAAATTGGCCTTGAGTTTGATGGGCTCACAAGAGTATTTGTTGCATCAGCCAGTTGCTCATAAATAATTGTGGGCAACATCAAAATAGAAGTGTTAAGGAATAGGAGGGAGTACCCATGCAGTAGTTAGGAATTGCAAGCCGATCCCCAAAGCCAGCTATTCTTTGTGGAGTGTGGATAGCTGGAGAGTCACGTACACTCCTGGAACAAATTTATTGAGGAGGATCAAAAGATGAAGAGATTCAAAAGTCTCTCCGCGCTGTTTCTTGCGCTTGTCCTTGCGTTAAGTCTCAGCGTCCCCGCGTTCGCGGCAACAGGTAACAACACGATCACGTCCATTAAGTATAATACCGAATCGTTTACGATTACCCCGTATACCTACACTGGTGATGATGGCGATGGCGAGAGCTTCACGGCTTATTCCTGCCACCTTGAGTCTGCTAACGTTAACAATTCTGTATTGGCGAACATGCCGCTTACGGTAACATATTCCGGCGGCACGCTGAAAAACGGAACTACCACCTATACCGGTGGCGGTACGGTGACAACCTATGTTAATGTTATCAACCGTGTTGCAGCACTGACGCTGACCAGCACCAACGGCGTAACCGAGACCTACTATATCAGCGCATGGAAAACAGGTACCACATTCTATGCTTCTGTGAGTGTCGAGTTTAATACTGCCTATGCGTTCTCTCAGACAGCGGTCAATACGAAGTATAAGGGTGCGAACACCACCCAGAACCCATATATGCAGGCGACCACCGCTACGCAGAAAGCGACTGCCCAGTCTGCGTATGAAGAGACCAATGATGCTTTTAAGGGTAGCACCTCCGACACTTTTAACGGTCTGAGCTATGGTTATACCGCGGCCGATATCATCACCCAGATCTGCAACGCGAAGGGTGTGTATATCTCCAATAGCAGCGGCTATATCTCCCAGATCGGCGCACTTAATCAGGACACTGCCGGCCAGTATGTTCATCCTCAGTGGGGTGGCCCTTACGGCTCTGGTGGCTGGATGTTCAAGGTTTTACGTGGCAACGACGCGATTTACCCCTCCATTAGCGCAGGTTCTTTCTACCTGATGCCCGGTGATGTAGTCACTTGGCAGTATACCGCTGACGTTGGTTACGATCTGGGTGCGCCCATGTTCTAAGCGACACAGCACTTAAAAACTATTCCTTAACACTTGGGGGATGCCCGGTCCTTTCTGGGCCGGGCATCCCCTGCCAACATAAAGCGTGTGTATGCTATGAATAGGTAGGAGAAAATGACCACAAAAGATAAGACCAAAATTTGGATGGTATTGCTGGCATTGCTTGTGCTGATAGGGTCACTGAAGCCGGTCACGACTTATGCCGTCACCGGTGGCTTGGGTGTATTCCTCTACTGGCCAGGCGATTTTAGCTCAAACGGAGGCTTCCCCCAAAACACATATACCGACATACAGGTCTACTCCGAGGAGTACCCGGATGCAGGCTCAATGAACAAGGTGACAAATATTCAACCGGAGATTTTCTATATTGTCACTATCCCAGGACTGGACGCAGCCACGGCATCACGTAAGAGTTACGATTTAACACTGACTCTGAAGGAAAAAAACAATGACGCACCGGAACTAAAACTTCCTACAAACAATTACTATTTACCGGTTCGCGTTACATGGACCGCGAATGATGGACGGCAGTGCGATATTTTTATCATTGCGATCCCTGAAATTCGGGATTATTCCAAGGCGGATTTCAGTAAGCCTGCGCAAATGTACTTGGATCTGTTGCTTGGAAATGAATTGGACGACTTCTATAACAGCCTTGCCGCAACAAAAAAGGGTGTGGCTGGCGGTTATTATATTGATAATTATCGCTGTTTGATGCGAATACTTAACTCCACTAACTGGCTTCGTGCGGGTTTTCTCGATTCGTATAAAGATTACTATAGCAAATCTGAGGATGCACTTGCAGAAGTTCAGCAGACGCTTAACCAGGGCTGCTGGTTTTCTCCTGAGCAGGCAACCGCATGGTTTACCGACGTGCTGGGGTACTATTGGGAGTATTGTGAAGCACGCATTGAAGAGCCGGAGCTGCTGTCGCTGCAGGTCATGGGTGTCGATGCGGTCAAGGTGTCTGAGTCGGAGTATTCTCTATGTCTGCCAGAAGGCGTGAACTGGAAAAAGGCTTCGTCCTCGATCGAGTATCGCGCAAATACCATCAACGTTTTTGAGACAAAGGGAAATTGGACTCCGGGCGCGGGAATAATGCTGCTGCTGAGTGCAAGAGATCCTGCGACAAACACGGTATATAACTCCGGCGCTAACGGTTATGTACAAGGCAGCTACTATTTGCGGCTGAGTTCGAGTACGGATGCGCCGGAATTCTCGGTACATTCCTTCCAGATCAATGACCGCACGGCGAGCATTGACGAGGAGCATCTGACAATCTCATTGCATTTTGCTCCGGACTGGTTGCCGGAACAGATCCCTCAAATTACCTGCTCCGGAACAGGCTATAAATTCCTGGATGCCGATGGGAAGACCGTAGAGCGTGACAAAAACGACCAAATCGACTTTTCAAAGGCCAAAAAGCTGCGCCTGTTTGAGGATCTGTCGTCATATGCGCAGGCAGGTAAAGATACCGAGGGACTGTCTTACCACAAGGACTATGAGCTAAATTTCACGCAGGGCGATTCCGCTGAATGTGAGCTGTTGTCCTACTCCGTCGGTGTGGCGGGTGAGCAGATCGATTGGAGTGCTGACGGCAAGACGATCACGGTAACGATTCCCTACGCCACGGACTGGAATACGCTCAAGAGCAGCTATACCATATCCTATGATGCGACCATCGCCATGCCGAATGGTGAGGATTTTGAACACTCCGAGACGACACCTATCCAATACACGGTAACTGCGGAGAATGGAAAAGACCAATGGACTTATTCTGTTATTGTAAAGAAGGTCCCCCCTGCCACCGGCAATGAAATCAAGAGCTTCTACTGCGGATCGTTGGAAGGCACGATTGACGATGATGCAAAGACAATAACGCTTGAGCTGCCGGAAGGGTCTACCAAGCGCTTCGCTCCGCAGATCACAATTTCCGAATTTGCCGTTGTTGAGCCAGCCAGCGGTGTACTTCAGGATTTCACCGAGACGGTTCCCTATACCGTTACCGCACAGAACGGCGATACCAGGACGTACAAAGTCATTGTAACGGTCTCTACGCAACGAAGAGAGAATCCTGATAAATCGGCCTATCAGTCTAAGTTGGACGCAATCATCGATAAATATCGGGAGAGCGCGGTAGACGACTGGGAGTGGATGCAGCTTGGCATCTACGAAAATTTGCCGCAGGACAACGGGCCGAACACCAACAACGGGTTTGATATTGTCAAAGAGATCAAAGACTTGAACGTTGGCCCGAAAGGTAGAATGACAGACATCGCCAGACTGACGATGCTCCTGACCTCAAGAGGGTATGATTGTTCAAACCTTGCCAAGTATAACGGCGGCAAGCCCTTTTTGGATGGAAGCAACAATGAGATAGACAACCTCGTTGCAAATATTGCGTCCACAACTGACGGTGGTGTAAACGGCAGAATTTTCGCATTGTGTGCGCTGGACATGGGCAATTATACGCTTCCCGCCAATGGGGCGAGAAGCAGGGAGTCCTTGTTGGAGCAGCTACTCAATCATGAATATGGGTCGGACGGCTATGACGTTGATATGGTCGGTATGCTGATGTACGCTATTGCGCCGTATCAGGAGGTTTCTGGTTATGAAGAACGGACAAAGGCAAAACTGGACGAGGGTGTCGAAGCCATTTTGAAAGAAATGCGTGAAGACTACACGTTCCACTCTTGGGGAACCGTAAACAGCGAGTCTGTTGCACAGGTCATTTGCGCATTGGCCTCTTGTGGCATTGACCCTTATTCTGACCCCCGTTTCGGGGACGGTGACCGCACGATCCTTACACAGTGGATGGATATGTTTTCCACGCCGGATGGTTTTAAGCATGTGCAGAGCGAATCTGCCAGCAACCTGCTGGCGACATACGAATCCTGTTATGCCTTACAGTGGTATCTTGGTTTCCTGGAAAACGGTGGAGCGGGACATCCGTACTATCTGTATTATCATCGATATGATTTCTCCACTGTGCTTTCTTCGGAAGCCGACATACTGGAATTCTCTATTGAGGGTCAGAAAGGTGTCTTCGGAGAGGAAAATGGTCAGAATACCATTTCTGTTACCTTGCCCAAGGGAATGCCCCTCCAGAATATAACGCCTGATTTCACCTTGTCAGCGGGCGCAATTTTGGAGGCTCCAACGATCCCCGTTACACTCGCTGAGGGTGCGGCCCAGCCGTTCACTGTGCTGGCGGAGGATGGCCAGACCAGAAAGACCTATTATGTCACGGTTACATTTGGTGATGTAGATCCGGCAGGCGCAAAGCTTGATACTTCGACCATAGTCCTGCAAGACGCCAATCAGCGCAATCTTGATATTCTGGACAAGGCTGTCACAGTGAAAGAGGAAGGCGAGGACATTTTGCTGACGGTCAGCAGCGGCATCGATGTGACAAAGTTGCGTGTTATCGCCAACATCTCGTATCGCGCAAGTGCCTCGCCTGTCTTGGATGGATCTGTGAATCTTGACCTCTCAGATTGGACGGAGTTTGCCATTGCCTCTGCGGATGGCAAAAACCACGCTACTTATCGCATCAAGGTGAAAGCGAAGACGGTAGCCTCCATCACGGCATTTTCGCTGACGATCAATGGCAAGGTCTACGACGGAGACATTGACAACGTAAGCGGCACGATCTCTGTGACTGGTGTGGACGACAGCAATCTGACCACCACAAAGTTTGCACCGAACATCACGCTGGGCGCTGGCACAACGGTGTGCAGCCCGCTATCCGGAACTGAGCAGGACTTCTCCGCACCGGTCACCTATACGGTCGCAGGCCGCGATGTGGAGAGCCGTACTTATACGGTTCGGGTGACGAACACGGCAGGCAGTTTGATCTCTGCCTCCGGAGAGACGCCGACCCCGTCCAGTTCTGCCAGGATCGAGAAGTTCACAGTGCTGGGTGTAGACGGTGAGATCGATCACACCGCTGGTACGATTGAGGTCGTACTGCCGAACAGGACGGATGTAACTGCGGTAGCACCTGTGGTTACTGTGCCTGCTGGCGCGGTGGTAAGCCCTGTGTCCGGTGAAGTGGTGAATCTGTCCACACCGCTTACCTATACCGTGAGGCTTGGCAGCGAGACGCGATACTATGTTGTTCGCGTGGTGTATCAGCGCAGTACCTCGCAGCAGCTTTGGGACAAGGTCTCTGAAGATAATACGGTAACCGATCATCAGGAGAGCCGCAGCACACACCGGTTTTCGTAAGGAAGGTCAGACCGATGATGGAGAATATAATCACTATTAAATGAAGGTGGGAATTTAATGAAAAAAAGATTCATTCCCCTATTGGCACTTTTGCTGTCGCTATGCATTATTGTGCCTGTATCTATCGCGCAAATAATGGCGGCAGATGCAGTTCAGATCAATGTTACCGCCAAAGGCGGCAGTGTAGTAATTGGCGATAAAACGGTGAAGGATGGCGGGAAGCATTCGGTTTCACCAGAGCCAGAGTCAGAAGAAGATAAAGATATAACTGTAAGTATAAAGGCGGAGCCAGATGAAGGCTATATTTTTGGAAGCTGGTCTGTGGATAGTGGAACTATTGATTATGAAAACAGCGAAACCGCAAATTTAACTGTTGACGTTGATACATCGCCTGTTACCCTTACTGCGAATTTTGTGAAGACCGTAGGCATCCAGGCGAAGAGCAGCAACGATGCATGGGGTACAGTTACCGCAAGCGCGGAGAAGGCGGTACCCGGTGGGGCAGGTGTTACGCTGACAGCCACACCGGAGGACGGTTACCGGCTGGATGGCTGGACGGTCTCCTATACCAATGGCGATCCTATGGTTGATTACAGCAGCCGGGTCACTATCTACACGCTGACCGAAGACGAGGGCAACAACACGGCAACACTGGCTATAAGCGAAACGAACACCGAGGCGAAGGCTCTGACTGTAACGGCGCATTTTGAAAAGGCAGATGCCGGGCACTTCCTTAGTTACGATTACTGTGAGCTGCAGCCGCTGGTCTTCGATCTTCTCCCTGGCTACAAGAAGGCAGCAAGCATCACAGGGTGGTCGAACGATGCGAGTGAAGACATTGTAGTGAAATTTAATGAACTCGGCAGTGACAACAAGGTCACAGCCTTGCTCGGCTACACGACATGGGGTGGTCTCAAGCGTGTGGCTGATGGCGTGGAGTTTAAGTTTGACAGCGCGGATGCAACGAACTACTCGAAGGGTGGAATTGGCCAGAAGCTCAAGATTGGCGCAGATGCTTACGCAGTAGGCTTCACAATGACCGACAAGGATGGCACGGTGAAGAAGGGTACCATTCTGCTGCAATACCCCGGTCGTGCGCAGGTAGAAGCGGAGAATGGCAAGCTGGAGTATAACGGGACAGAATACAAAAATGGCGATGTGATTACGTTTACTCCCGCAGCCGAAGAGACGGTCTCCGCGAAAGCGGCGGATGGGTATCATCTGAAAGAGTGGATCATCGACGGTACGACATATGCGGGTACAGAAGATGGCTCCGTGACCTTTACCGTTCCTGACAAGTTCTTCTCTATCAAGCCCGTCTTTGAAAAGACCCTGGCAGCCGTAACCATCACGGCGGCAAGCAGCAACGATGCGTGGGGTACAGTTACCGCAAGCGCGGAGAAGGCGGTACCCGGTGGGGCAGGTGTTACGCTGACAGCCACACCGGAGGACGGTTACCGGCTGGATGGCTGGACGGTCTCCTATACCAATGGCGATCCTATGGTTGATTACAGCAGCCGGGTCACTATCTACACGCTGACCGAAGACGAGGGCAACAACACGGCAACACTGGCTATAAGCGAAACGAACACCGAGGCGAAGGCTCTGACTGTAACGGCGCATTTTGAAAAGGCAGATGCCGGGCACTTCCTTAGTTACGATTACTGTGAGCTGCAGCCGCTGGTCTTCGATCTTCTCCCTGGCTACAAGAAGGCAGCAAGCATCACAGGGTGGTCGAACGATGCGAGTGAAGACATTGTAGTGAAATTTAATGAACTCGGCAGTGACAACAAGGTCACAGCCTTGCTCGGCTACACGACATGGGGTGGTCTCAAGCGTGTGGCTGATGGCGTGGAGTTTAAGTTTGACAGCGCGGATGCAACGAACTACTCGAAGGGTGGAATTGGCCAGAAGCTCAAGATTGGCGCAGATGCTTACGCAGTAGGCTTCACAATGACCGACAAGGATGGCACGGTGAAGAAGGGTACCATTCTGCTGCAATACCCCGGTCGTGCGCAGGTAGAAGCGGAGAATGGCAAGCTGGAGTATAACGGGACAGAATACAAAAATGGCGATGTGATTACGTTTACTCCCGCAGCCGAAGAGACGGTCTCCGCGAAAGCGGCGGATGGGTATCATCTGAAAGAGTGGATCATCGACGGTACGACATATGCGGGTACAGAAGATGGCTCCGTGACCTTTACCGTTCCTGACAAGTTCTTCTCTATCAAGCCCATCTTTGAAAAGACCGGAGATGCTCCCCAAGGCCCCGGCTGTGCCACGGTGGAGGCGGATCATGGCACGGTGCAGTATGGCGAAAAGGCATACAATAACGGCGACGTGATCGTCTTTACTCCCGGCAAAACAGTGACTGTATTTGCCAGAGTAGACGAGGGCTATTATCTGAACGGATGGAACATTCCAGGCGCAAATGTAGAAGACAAAAATGTTTATGAGGATTCTGTGACATTTGTCGTTCCTGACGCAGCTTTCACTATTAAGCCCATCTTTGAAAGCAAGGAAGGAAAAGTAGAGCTGAATTTCCATGCCATTAACACGGGAACGGATGTAGATCGCCCCAACGCCTTTGGCGAAAATGGCTGGATAGGTGAACTCAGTTGTTATCCCTTCCAGTTCTACACATTTGATGCCAAAGATCTCACGATTGATGAAGTAATTGCAAAGAAGAGCCGGGGTGAACTAGATAATCTTTATGAAGCGGGCTTCACTGGGTTAATGGCAAAATGGCCGCTTTATATTGAACGGGGGATCGGCATCCTTGTCGAGGCGAATACATATCCGGCATTTCCTGCGGGCGTTGACAGCAAAGCAACCTATATTTGCGAAGGTCTGACATCGACAGCTACAAATAAGCTGGGAGACCTGGTTCGCTATGAGGATTCCCAGTACAGAATACAGAACAGCAGACTGTATATCGCTTTTGTTGCGAACGAGGATGTCATTGTTAACGCAAAGTTCCACGAGCTTGGTTATTATTCGTTCAAGGCTGTATCCAACGATGAAACCATGGGAACCGTAGAAATTACCCCGGAATGCCTTGCGGGTGGAACGCAGCAAGAGGCAACGCATGTAATCATACGAGCGATACCGAAGGCTGGTTACAGATTTAAGCAGTGGATCGAAGCTGAAGGCAGTAAATATCTGTCAGAAGCGCAAAAGATGATTTCAACAGCTCAGTTTGAAGTTGGAACTAAGGCGGCATTCTTTACAGCTGTGTTTGAAGAGATTACAGATTCTCAGCCGCTGCCGATTCAAGCAACGTCCAACCCCGAAGGTAAGGCAACCATTGAGGTCAAGGCGAATGGAATGGCTATTACCTCGGCAAAGGAGGACACATCTGTTGTTGCGTCCGTTGCAAATGTGGATGAGTATTATGAATTCGACCACTGGGAGATCACAACAGCTACAGAGGCCGCAGTGTCGCTTATTTCTGAGGAGGACTGCAGAAACAGTAGTGTTGAGTTTACTATGCCGTCCGTGACGGAGGGTGTCCGTATAAAGGCAGTCCTGAAGGAGCGGTATGTAACACTCAGCTGGGAGGTCATGAAGGGAGGCGGCAGTGGCTATCAAGGTGCTTCCGACCTTGCAAATGTGGAGGTATCCGTAAATGGTTCGTCGGTAAGCAATTATACCAAGGTCAAGAAAGACGATGTGATAAGCTTTTCAGTGACTGTCAATGACACTGATAAGTATGTGTTCGAAAAAGTTGGAAAACGAGTTTTCCGCACCGGTAGCACACGCATAGAAGAAACCTTTACAGAATATTCCGGTACTTTTAAGCTCACAGAGTGGACGAGTATTAGTTTGTTCGTGTGTTTGAATGACAAAACCGAGGAAACTGCCCGGCATGACATCATGCTGATACGGGCGACAGGCGGTACGATCACATCTTCCAACTCGACCGCGCAGCCGAACACGACCGTCACGCTGACCGCTGCTCCCGATAGCGGCTACACGCTGAAGAGCTGGATCGTGAAGGACGAACAGCAGAAGACCATTGCTGTCACCGCAGATAAGACTAACAGCAATGTTGGCACTTTCACGATGCCTAAGAGCAATGTCACGGTAACGGCAGAGTTTGAGGCTACGGCGGAGATTACACCGACGATTACATCTGTCGCACTGGTAAAGAGCGACGGCAGCGAGGTTGCAAATGGCGTTCCGTCCGGCGACAATTGGACGATCACCATTCCCGACACCGTGTCGGCGGAGACGGTGGCCAAGATCCCTGAAGGACTGTCCGGTTTGAACCTGAAAATCGAGACGCCCACCGGCGTAACAGTAAAGCAGATGGACGGCGGCGGCAGCTGGGCAGGCGATTGGTCTAAGGGTGACATTGTGTGCTGGATGCCGGTAGGCGAAGAAGTTACTTTCCGGGCAATTGCAGGAACGGCCACCAAGGACTATACGATTAAGTTGGTCTATTCCGGTTCTCCGTTACTGTCCGATGGCTCCGCCACCCGCAGCAGCAAGACCGCCGCAACGGTGACGTTTACCTCCAATGTGGAAGGCACATACTACTATAAGGTTGTCAACCACAGTGCGGCGGCGCCTACGGTGGAAGAAATCAAGAAATCTACCACCCATGGTACAGCCAGCGCGGGTGAGACGACCTTCACCATCAGCAATCTGACCGGGGATGCCCGTGATGTCTACATCGTGGTCGTGGCAGCCAGCGGCGAGAGCGCACCACTGAAGATCGAGATCCCCGATTACGATCCGAATCCCGGTGAGTACACCATTACAGTGAACACCCCCAAGGGCGGTACCATCATCCCCAACCGCACCAGCGCCAACGCGGGCGATGAGATCATCGTCACCGTAACGCCCGATGATGGTTATCAGATGGTGGAAGGCTCTCTGACCTACACGCTGGCGATAGAAAACGGTGAGACGGTGAAGATCACCAACAACCGCTTTACCATGCCCGAGGGTAATGTGACCATCAGTTGTCAATGGGAGACTGCCGCGACGACCTCCACGGGTATCACAGGCTTCTCCATCAACGGCGTGGCCGGTACGGTGAACAATACCACCAATACCATCACCATCACCATGCCCCGCGGCACGGACGTGACGAAGCTGGCTCCTGTCATTGCCACAAACGGCGTTAGATCCCTGACGCCCGGCAGCGGCGAGACGGTGGACTTCACCAACTCCGTGACCTATACGGCCACTATGGAGGATGGCAGCAGCAAGACCTACACTGTCACGGTCTACGTGGACAAGGGGACGCTGGCCGATCAGTTCTGGGATAAGATGACTGACTTCACGAATCAAGTCCCATGGTGGGAGTACGCGAAGCATCAGCAGAGTAATAGTAGTTATCCTAAGTATTGGTAATATCCAGAGCTTGCTCCGTGCAAGCAAGTCCATGGGCCGCTGAGATACAGCGGCCCATGGACGACACCATCGTACAGATATAATGCTAAAAGCAATCTGTGTGAAAGAAAAATAATTCCATATACAGCAGCAAAAAAGACGCGACGAACCACGGTTGGTTCGTCGCGCCTTTTTTGCTGTCGAAAGACATCGGTTTTATTCGTTGTCGTGGCCCGCCGTTTCCGTCATTGGTGAATTCTTCAAAAATGACGAAACGGAGGTAAAAAAATGCACTTTGACCGAAAATCATATGGGACAAGGATTCGGCAATTACGGATCAGCAAGGGGCTCACGCAGGAGCAACTTGCGGAAAAAATGAATGTGACAGGAACGTACATCGTGAAAATCGAAAGCAGCCAAAGGACCGGCTCTGTTGAGTTTGCAGTGGAACTGGCAAGCTGTTTTGGTATTTCATTAGACTATCTCCTGCTGGGTACAGAATGCAATGACAAGAAGCGACTCCTTCAATCCGTGATAGCATTCCTCTCTGAACTGGAGGCAAACCTTTGAAACCTGACAAAGAGGGTAAGAAACCTGCCATCTTGTCTCTGTTGCGGCGAGATCGTCCGAGGTACAATTACACCAGAGCCAACGGTAACGGCTTAATTGTACTTTGAAAAACGCCGAACGGCCATATCCGGCAACTGGATCACATCAGCAGATGAGCCTCCTGAAAAGAGGATAGCGATGCGGAGAACGCGCCATGACCACCTGCACGGGAGTATCCCGTGTCAATGCAGGCCCCGAACCGGAAGGTGCCCAGCGATACCCGTTCATCCAAAAGCAGCCGTGGCAGGCTGTCTCGCCATGACGTCATCTGCCTATAATGGTACTTCTGCATAGCGATACATGCAAAACATCGGTGCAGCTCGGAGCGATCCTCGGAGGGGTGAGATTCCCATGTGCGGCGCCAGCCGCAGACCAGTTGACCGCCCGCCAGTCCGGGAAGTAGTGTCGAATAGGACTGAACAAATGATGGAAACGGCAGGGGCCGCTCCAACACGCCTTGGAGCGGCCCCGCCATAATGCTTTTGCCTGATGGCAGAAACGCGGACACTGGTCTCTCTTCTCTCTCCCCTTTCCGTTTTTGCTTTTACCGCGTCTGATTCTTCTCTCACTCACACCCACCCCACATCTGACAGTGTCCGTGTTTGTGCCATCAGAAAACATATAAAAGGAGAAAAACATGCAGGATAAGAACGTTGATTTTTGCGGCATTCTGAATCTTCTGTCTGCACTGAAAAAAGCCGGTTTTCCCAAGGCAGAGCTGGAGCAGGTCGCCGTGCGTATCGCAGTGCAGACCGGCGCAACGATTCCTATTTCTTTCTGAATTTCTTTGCAAAAAGCAGTAGCTTTAACAAAAAGGTTGTGGTATGTTGTGTTGCTACAAGGAGGAGGTGAACGGCCACGGAAGAGAAAAAGATCAACGGAAACCTGGCCCTGAACGGCAAGGAACGACGGGTCATCAGGATTGAAGCCAACCATGAGCGAGATGCCCGAAAGCTACGAGTGGCCGCCTACTGCAGGGTCAGCTCATCCTCGGAGGATCAGCTCAACTCCTTTGCGGCCCAGAACATCCACTATACGCAGTATATCACCGAGCATGAGGACTGGCGGCTGGTGGACATCTACGCCGATGAGGGCATCACCGGCACCTCTGTGGAGAAGCGGGAGGATTTCAAGCGGATGCTGGCTGACAGCGAACGCGGACTCATAGACCGCATTCTGGTCAAGTCCATCTCCCGCTTCGCCCGCAACACGTCGGAGTGTCTGGAGGCCATTCGGCAGTTCCGTGCCAACGGAACGACGATCTTCTTCGAGAAGGAGAACATCGACACCGCACGGGCGTCCTCAGAGCTGATGACCGCCCTGTACGCAGCCTTTGCGCAGGCAGAGAGCGAGTCCATCTCCGGCAACATACGCTGGAGCTACCAGAAACGGATAGAACGCGAGGAGTTCAGCACCTACAGTGCCCCGCTGGGCTATGACCTTGTGGATGGTTCACTTGTTATCAATAAGGAATGCGCGGCGGTGGTTCGCAGTATATACGAGATGTATCTGCGTGGGATAAACACCACAGAGATCACAAAGATGCTGAATCAGAGCAATGTGCTGAACATTCACTGGCAGCGTGGACGGATAGAATATATCCTTCGGAATGAGCGCTATATAGGTGATGCGCAGCTACAGAAAAAATATACCACGGACACCCTCCCCCGAAAAAGAATACGAAATAGTGGAGAGTACGACAGTTACTATATTATAGGAATCTACGATGCGATTATCTCACAGGATTGGTTTGAGCGAGTACAGAAATTGCTTAAGAGCCGAGAAAAAACAGTATCAGTAGAAAAGACACCGTTTTATGGCCGAGTCCAATGCAGTTGCGGTGCTGCATGCAGATCAAAGCGGTCAGCATCCGCAAGGTACTGGCTTTGCACACGTCATAACAGCGACGAGAATGCCTGTCCCATTACCCAGATCCCCGAAGTCCAAATCCAACAAGCCTTCCTCCGGCTGTATTACAATCTCAAACATCAAGGCAGCCACATTCTGCCCGACCTCATCGCCAACCTCCAGTCTATCCGTGAACGGAAATTCCTCTGGAGTGTGGACGTCATTGAACTGAACAAACAAATAGCGGAACTTACCAGTCAGAATCAACTGCTGGCCACTCTGAGAGAAAGCGGCTGTGTTGATCCTGACATTTTCATATCCAAGAGTAATAAGCTGACCGAACAGCTCCGCGCCGCCAAGCAAGCCAAAAGCAGGATACTCAACCAAGACGGTGATGATACCATCCCATGCACCCAGGAGCTCATCACCATCCTCAAAAGAGGGCCTGAAACGCTGCACGACTTTGACGGGGAGCTGTTCGGTCAGCTTATTGACAAGGTCATTATCGAGAGCAACACCAGCCTGCGGTTTCGCCTGAAAAACGGGCTGGAGCTGCGGGAGAGTATAGAAAGGACGGTGCGGTAATGGGCAACAGGAAGCTGCCCTTCGGGTACAAGATGGTCATGGGTGAGATAATCATTCACCCGCAGGAAGCACAGGCGGTGCAAGGCATCTATGCCCGTTATCTGGCCGGGGCATCCTTCAACGACATCACTGACCATCTGAAAGAAAAAGGCCCGCCCTACGACGCGGACAAGCCCTGGAACAAGAATATGGTGGGCCGTATTCTGGAGGACAGCCGCTACATTGGCACAGACCGCTTCCCAGCCATCCTCCCCGCAGAGGAATTACAGGAAGCCGCCCAGCGCCGGTCAGAGCGCAAGCCTGCGGTGCAGATCACCGAAGCGCAAAAGACGCTGCGCCGCCTGTGCAACGGCAGGCCCAGCGCGGCGGTGGAATCACAGGTGCTGTCCATTCTGAACAGCCTCGCGGCATCGCCGGAACAGATCAAGCCACAGCCGCAGATTGTCAACCGTGGTGAGTTGGCCGAAATGGAGCGACGATTCTCAGCAGCACTCACCACCAGTCCGGTGGATGAGGGCGGTGCAAAAGAGCTCGCCCTGCGGCTGGCAGGGATGCAATATAACGCCATCGGCAGCAGCGAGTACGAAAGCCAGCGCCTGCGGCATCTATTCACCGCTGCCGCACCGATGGCGGAGATCGACGCCGAATTGCTGAAAAGCGCCGTGTCACAGGTCTATGTCAAAAAGGGGCAGGCCAGTCTATTACTGAAAAACGGCCAGATCATCGAGGGGAGAGCATAAACGTGGGAGAGAACAAGCCGAAGGTGATCGTGATACCCGCCGCGCCAAAGAACACAGGGGCCGCCGAGCAGCGGCAGCTCCGGGTAGCGGCCTACTGCCGGGTGTCCACCAAAGAGGAGGATCAGCTCAACAGCTACGAGGCGCAGAAAAACTACTACACCGATAAGATCATGGAGAACAAGTCGTGGACGATGGCCGACATCTTTGCGGATGAGGGCACCACAGGCACTTCGGTCAAGAAGCGGGCGGACTTCATGCGGATGATGAAATGGTGTAAGCAGGGCAAGATCGATCTGATCCTCACCAAGTCTGTCTCCCGCTTCGCCCGCAATACGGTAGACTGCCTGAACTACGTCCGAATGCTGAAAGCACAGGGCATAGCAGTCTACTTTGAAAAAGAAAACATCAATTCCATGGACGAGTCCACAGAACTGATGCTGACCATGATGGGAGCCTTCGCCCAGGCGGAGAGCGAATCCATCTCTGGCAATATTCAGGCGGGCAAGCGCTACGCCATGCAGCGGGGTGAAGCCACCATCCATTACCACAACCTGTACGCCTATGAAAAAGGGCCGGATGGTAATCCACAGATCATTCCGGAACAAGCAGAGATCGTCCGGGAGATCTACCAGAAGTACCTCCACGGTGACAGCCTTAACATGATCCGCAAAGACTTGGAGGAGCGCCACATTCCAAATGCCCGTGGCGGTGCAACATGGACACATACCGCAGTACGAGGCATCCTCTCCAATGAGAAATATGTGGGTGACGTCCTGATGCAGAAGACCTTCCAGCAGGATTGTATCAGTCACAAAACTATCCGCAACACAGGGCAGCGTACCATGTATCTGGCACCGGATCATCACGAAGCCATCATAGACCGCAAAACATATAATGCGGTTCAGACAGAGCTGGCACGGCGTAACGCGCTGAAGGGAAATACGCAGAAAAGCACCCCCAGCGGCAGAAGCTGCTATACGCCGAAATATGCCCTGTCAGATCGGCTCATCTGCGGCGAATGCGGCACACTGTACCGCCGCTGCACATGGGTCAACAGAGGAAAGAAGCACATCGTCTGGCGCTGTATCAGCCGCTTTGATTACGGCAAGAAGTATTGCCATGATTCGCCCTCTGTGGATGAGCAGCAGCTTCAGCAGGCCATCCTGCGGGCAATCAACAGCATAATGTCTGAGAAGCCTGCATTGGTACGGCAGGTCACGGAAAATCTACAGGTGGTGATACGCCCCAACCGAAGCGGAGAACTCACTATCGCAGATATCGACCACCGACTGGAAACCCTGGCACAGGAGTTTGACGCCGCCTTCATCACGGTAGCCTCCGGCAATAGTACCGACTACATGGAACGATTCAAGACGATCCTTTCCCAGCAAGCAGAGCTGAAGGACAGACGTGCCGAACTGGAGCGACAGCAAGCAGAAGATGCGGAACTGACCAGCCACATGGGGGAGGCCGCCAATATAATGGAGCAGGCCGGGACTGTCATCACGGAATGGAACGAACGCAATATTCGTGATCTTGTGGCGTCGGTCAGGATACTCTCTAAGGAAGAAATCCTGGTACGGCTGAAAAGCGGGATCGAGGTAAAGGAACACTTAGTATGATAGAATACGGAGATAGAGTAGTTCAATTGGTTTGGAATGCGGAAATTTAGAAAAATGCGTCATCAAAACAAGCAAAAATGGCACATCCACACTATGCTGCATTTTGGATGGAAGAAAAGAGACGAATCCCAAGCATGGGTGGATTTCCTCTCGACGAACAGGTGGTTTTCTGCTATACTAAAATTAAAGGAATGCCAAAGACTACTGAGCGTGTTGGCTGCAAGGAGGTGCGGTGAAGATGGATAAGCTGGTCGTTCGCGGAACGGAAATCAATGTGCAGTGGGATATTAAACGAGATGATTTTCTCAGCTTGACAGACATTGCAAAGATCAAAGATAGTGACAATCCGAGATATATCATCCAAAACTGGCTTCGCAACAGAAATACCATTGAGTTTCTCGGCGTGTGGGAAACGCTTTACAATCCGGATTTTAACCGTGTCGAATTCGATGCGTTTAGAAGTCAAGCCGGTTTGAACAGTTTTGTGATGACGCCTCAGAAGTGGGTGGATGCGACCGGTGCTGTCGGCATTGTTTCTAAAGCTGGACGCTATGGTGGAACCTACGCCCATAAGGAAATCGCATTTGAGTTTGCCTCATGGATCTCCGTAGAGTTTAAGCTCTATCTGGTCAAGGAGTTTGAACGGCTCAAGACCGAGGAGATGAAACAACTTGGCTGGGATATCAAACGTAATCTTGCTAAGATCAATTACCGCATTCACACGGATGCTATCAAGGAGAACTTGATTCCACCGGAACTATCTGCCCGTCAGATTTCACTGGTCTATGCCAGCGAAGCCGATGTACTGAATATGGCGCTGTTCGGTATGACTGCCAAAGAGTGGCGCGATGCCCATCCTGATCTCAAGGGTAACATTCGGGACTATGCCAATGTCTCACAGCTTGTGTGCCTGTCCAATCTGGAAAACCTGAATGCGGTATTCATCAGCGAAGGGATATCGCAGGCGGAACGGCTGGCGAAACTCAATGCCATCGCCATCAGCCAGATGAAAGTGCTGACGGAAGATCACAGAATTTTGCAGCTCGATGTGGCTGAAAACAAGTAATTGAAGCACATAATTTTCTGCGTGTTGTCAGAGATGCAAGACAAAAAGAGCTGATTCACTGACAACAAAAGTGGTGGGCAATCACACAAAAAACAAGACCACCCATCGGGTGGTCTTGTTTTTTGTGGAGCGAATGGAATAAGGAGGCTCGAAACGAACTCCAGCCTCGCACTCCTGAAAGGTGTCGAGGCTGGGAGCAACAGTCCGGTGGACTGTTGCGTTAGTGAGAATCGAGCCTCTCCAAAAGCCGTCCCTCGACGGGACGGCTTTTGGACGTTTAGCGGCACGTTTTGGTGCCCGCGTGCGAGCCGAACAAAGCTGCACCCCTTGATGGGGTGCAGCTTTGTGTTTATCTTCGTATCGTCCGGTAAAACCGCACCAGATTTTCCGCGGTAAAGCGCAAGTTTTCCCGGCATTGCGCCTTGACCTCCTCGAAGGAAGCGGGTGCGGGGTTGATGGGAAACACACCGCTGACACCCTCCGCGTAAGCGGCGGCAATGTCCGTTTCGCTGGCCCCGACCAGCGCCGCCACCGGTACGCCCAGCGTCTTGGCCTGCCGCGCCACGCCGATGACCACCTTGCCCCGCAGGCTCTGACTGTCCAGCCGTCCCTCGCCGGTGATGATAAGGTCGGCGTCCGCAGCCTGCCGCGCAAAGTCCGTCAGCTCCAGCACCACGTCGATCCCCATTCGCAGCGGACTGGCGAAAAACGCCGCCGCGCCTGCGCCGAA
>ENA-OROD01000816-OROD01000816.1-human-gut-metagenome-genome-assembly--contig:-NODE-816-length-28275-cov-5.852941_pt1 | contig 28275 bp, 29 predicted proteins | sample MGYA00242123_ERZ509038 | MGnify/ENA primary metagenome ERZ509038 (study PRJEB26280, sample SAMEA2338719) | human gut metagenome | biome: human gut; feature: human-associated habitat; material: faeces... | reverse complement strand
CGTCTTGCGGGTCGTGTTGGTCTGTTGTGCTGTTGTTTTTTTTACTGCCATCCCATTCACCTTCTATCAAAGATATTTAGGAATATTATACTAGAAATAGCGATAAAAAGAAAGAGTTTTGGACAACTTATACATTTCTTATGTAAGATGTCTAAAACTCTTTCTTTATAGTTATCGGTTTTGTCTGCATATATAAAAGAACGCGCCGGAAGCGCGTTCTTTGTAGAAATCTTATGCTTTAAAATCTTCTTCTTTCAGGATGATGTGGTCTGAATTATCAGTGCTTCTTCCAAATACCCGTTTCACAAGATGTTTTACATTTGCTTTCTGGGAATGTGAAATTGCTTCATCCATGATCTCTTTTACTTCTGCAACAGTAACCGCATGATCTTCTCTCTGCATCATATCAATCCGGCTGTATAATGCAAGGATTCCCATTTCATCGATACGGTATCCGTTTTCCTTAGCATAGGTCTGACCGAATGTAACCAGTTCATCATTGATGAATACCGGAAGCTCCAGTCTGGAAGTAAATTTACGTTTGAATTCGCGATGGGATGCAAACATTCTTTCCAGCGGTTTCTTCTGGTCTTCCAGAAGGAAGAGAAGTTCGCCGGTCTGTTCATCCATCATGTCATTCAGTTCACGGATGGTTCTGTCATTCATCTTGGAAGCTTTTTCGATGATCAGTGCGCCACCGTTCAGTTTATCGATGATACTTCCGATGTCCTTTTTGTGCGGCGGGTGATCTGAGGCGGCATGCCTTTGCTGTGCGCACGGTGAATCAGTGTACCACAAATCCGCAAAAACACAAGAGGACGGGGAAAAAAGGGACGCGTACCCACAGAAGAAATCGGGACCGCGAAGGAAAAGAATGCGCTTGCGTTTTCCGGCAGTCGTCCGATATACTGAAAGCAGAGCGCATGGAAAGATCATTTCATATACATATCCGGAGGAAGGCAATGAAAAAACGGGTGTTTTACACGGAATTGGCATACCTGCTCGGCATTCTGCTGTGCGCCGTAGGCGTCGCGCTGATGGCGCTTGCGGATTTCGGCGTTTCGGTCATCGTTGCGCCCGCATATCTCATCTTTCGGCATGTATCCGAGACACTGCCGTTTTTTACTTTCGGCATGGCGGAGTATACGCTGCAAGCCTGTCTGCTGATCGCGCTGTGCCTCATCCTCCGGCGATTTCGCTGGGCATATCTGTTTTCGTTTGTCACGGCGGTGTTTTATGGGCTTTTGCTGGATCTTTCGACCGTTCTCGTCGCGTCTCTGCCTTGCACGACGATCCTACAGCGCCTTTTGCTGTATGCCGTCGGTATGGTGCTGTGCTCCGTGGGCGTGTCGTTCATGTTCCACACCTATATTTCGCCGGAGGTGTATGAACTGTTCGTCAAGAGCATTGCCGAAAAATTCGGGAAGCCCATCCCCCGCGTTAAGATCGTGTATGATTGCGCGTCCTGCGTTGTGGGCGTGCTGCTGTCCTTCCTGTTTTTCGGGCTGTGGCACTTTGAGGGGGTCAAGATCGGGACGGTCGTTTGTGCGCTGCTCAACGGCTGGCTGATCGGGCAAAGCTCCCGATGGTTTGAACAACGCTTCACGTTTCGGGACGCATTTCCGTGGCGGCCGTTTTTTGAGGGCGAACAGGAAAAAACCGCGGCATGAGCTGCCATGCAGCTGTACAAAAAACGGACGGTTCTTATGCGAACCGTCCCTTTTTCTGTGAAGCGGATGAAACCTGCGGAGGAGACTTTTGAAAAGCCGTTTCATTGCAGAGGTCTTTGTATGTTAAGGGAGCGTTCGACGCCCTTCTTACGGCCTGCCTTTGTTACGGCGCACCGGTACCGTCAAGAAAGCGAAGGATCGCGGTAAAACACGTTTCGTCTCCGATGCGGCCTTCGACATATGCCGTACCGCTTTCCGTATGCGTGTACAGCGAAAGCGTCTCGCCGTATTTCGCCTCGCGAACGTATTGGAGCTGAAGATCGCGGAGCCCCTGCTGCGGCAGTGCAAGCGGCAGCACATCGCAGGCAATGTCAGCATAGATCGCGTTGTTCGTATGCCCGTTGCCGTCAAGATCGGAATACACGATGCGGCGTTCGCCAACCGGCTGCATGCTGCCGGGGATACGAATGCGGCCGGGCTTTTGACAGGCTGCGGCAAAGTCCGGGTGGGAGGAAAAAGCATAGGGAAAGCTGTCAGGCTTGTGGATGCGGCGGGTCTCCGGGTCACAGAGCAGCCAGAATGCGCGGCCGTGAGCAACGGGCCGTTCCGCCGCGTCGAAGGCCAGATAGCCGCGGTCGCAAAAGGGCCCCTCCGCGCCGCGCTCCGCAGTGCGCAGGGTCAGCGTTTCACCGCTGTGGATACCGCGCAGAAGTTCCAGCCGCATACGCGAAAGCAGAAAGACATAGCCCTCGCTTGCCAGCCGCTCATGCGCGAGACCGCGCGCGGCGTAATCCGCGTCCGCAAGGTCGCTGAATCTGCGAAGCAGCGTCGATGCTTTGCAGCGGCCGAAGGCGTCCGCCTCCGAAAAGCCGATCGTTACAGTCTCCTCGCAGCTGCCGTCCTGCCTGCGCTTCATTCATCGTTCCTCCATGCGTTATGCGTTTCTTCGCCAGTATAGCAGAAACCGCAGGGGAAGCGCAATCGCACCGCTTTGCGCGGGCGTTATGCCGCCGTGCCGTAGCGTCCGGTGACGGGATCGCGAAACAGCCCGATGTGCGGTGGACGGAACGTAAAGAAGAACAGGCTCGAGATGAGCAGAAGCAGGGCGATAAAGGCCGCGCGCTGCATGGAACCGTCTGCAAGCAGACCGGACAGAAGCAGGTATGCGCCGAGCAGATAGGCTTCCGCAACGCCGATGCAGAACACGAGAATATCGGCAAGCAGGAAATTCCGGCCGACGATGCCGGCATAGGTATAGAACAGGACCACGATCTCCGCCATACCGAAGAGAACCGACGCGGTGCGCGCGGGCAGAAAACCGGGCAGTGCGCGGCCGTAGCAGAAGTATTCGACGACGGCAAACAACAGCATCGGCACGGCAAGAAGCTTGAGATGCTCCCACACGCTTTCGTTGACTGCGGCAAACGGCGCCATTGCAAGACTGCGATCCGACCACCCATAGACAAAGTGCAGCAGCGTGCCTGCGATCAGGGTGAACGCCGCCCCGAAAAACTGCCATGTCAGGACGTTCATGCGTCCCGCCTCCTTCTGTGATTGATGCGGCGCCGCGGCACGGAAAGCGCTCCGTCGGGCGTCCTGTTCCATGGTATGTCCGCTGCAAGGAGAATATCCCGGCGCGCGGCGGGCGAGGGGAGAAGCGGGGGAGGCTATTCGATCGTCGGCTCCAATGCGTCAAATTCCGGGGTGGAAAAGAATTCGCCGAGCGTCATGTTCAGCCCGTCGCAGATAAGCTTGATCGTCAGCAGTTTCGGGTTTTGACTCTTTCCGTACAGGATGTTTTTGATCGAGGACGGCGGCAGCGCGCACATCGTCGCCAAACGGTTGATTGTGATGTTTCGTTCTCCGCAAAGCTGCAAAATGCGGCTTTTTGTCGCAGCATAGGTTGCATCCATTTCAGAAGCGCTCCTTCTCATGTTTAGAAAAAGGGTATCCGAATTGCTTGCGGTTTATAGGCTATGCATGATACTATTGGGCTATACATAGCCTTTTCAAAGAGGAGGAGACGGATCGTGCCGGAACTTGACAGAGTCGTAAAACGGCTTGCGGAGGGCAGGGGGATATCGGAAAAGACGCTGCTGGATGAAATGCAGCGGGCGATCGATGCGGGATATGCAAGCGACGATCCGGCTGTTCGCGCAGCGTGGAAGGATACGCCGTTCCAAACGGCGCCGACGCCGGAGGAGCTCCTGCGCTTCCTTGCAGGAAAGATCGGACAGGCGTCCCGCAGCCGCTGAATCGCACGGACATTCGCCGCAGGAAACCGCGCCCGGAAAGAGACGGCGCCTGCGGCCGCTTTGTCAAAACAGGGCGGGACGATCCGTTTTACGCGTCACAAAAAACGAACGCACATGTCTACGGCGGCATGCGAACGTCGATTTTTTCAAAAAGAATTGCAGGCAGTTTTTTCACAGGGTATAATACTCTTCGGAGGAAACAAGATGCAGCAGCAAACGCCTTATCTCGTCGGGATCGGCGCAGCGAACGTGGATCTGCACGGCAGAAGCCGCAAAGCCATCGTTCTGCACGATTCGAATCCCGGCTACTTGCATACGTCCGCAGGCGGCGTGACGCGGAATATTCTAGAGAACTGCGCGCGCCAGGGCGTCCCCGCGGCGCTCATGTCCGCGGTCGGCGCGGATCTTTCGGGACAGGTCATCCTTTCCGCCTGCAAAGCGGCGGGGATCGATGTTTCACGCGTGCTGATCCGCGAAAACACCGTAAGCTCGACCTACATGGCTATGCTGGACGAGAACGGAGAAGTATTCGCCGGCATGTCGGATATGCGCATTCTGGAGTCGCTCCCGGAGACATATCTCGAAGAGAACGCGCGCTATTTGAGAGCCGCCGCCGCGATCGTGACGGACGGCTGCTTGCAGCTTCCGTTTCTTGAACGGCTGCTTTCCGTTGCAGAGGGACATGCGCCTGTGTTCGTCGATCCGGTTTCCACGGCCTATGCGAGAAGGATCACCCCGATCGTGGGCGGCTTCTATGCGGTGAAGCCCAACCGGCTCGAGCTTGCCGTTCTGAGCGGGATGCCTGTGGAAACGGATGCACAGATCGAGCTTGCCGCAGAACATGTCCTTTCCCGTGGGACGCGGCGCGTCGTCGTCTCGCTGGGCGCCCGCGGCTGCTATTATGCGGACGATGCGGGAAGACGGGTGTTCCGAAGCCTCCGACCCGTGGACGATATGGAGAACGCGACAGGTGCGGGCGACGCGTTCATGGCGGGCTTTCTGCACGGCCATCTGCTCGGGCTGTCCGTGGAAGAACAGCTCGATTACGCGCTGGCGTCCGGCATCGTTGCGGTTCGCAGCCCCGATACCATCCATCCCGGCATGAGCGATTCTTTGGTCAGGGAAACGCTCGAGCGCAGCCGTATCTGACCGCGATCGTGAGAAAGGAAGGAAGAATTGTTATGGATCTCAAGCAATATCTCGATATTCAGCCGGAATTGCAGGTGGCGCTGAAAAACGGCGAGCCGGTCGTCGCGCTGGAGAGCACCATTCTGAGCCACGGAATGCCGTACCCCGAGAACTTGTCCTTTGCGGCGGAGGTGGAAAAGGTCATTCGCGCCGAGGGCGCACATCCCGCGACCATGGCGCTGATCGGAGGACGGGTCAAGGTCGGCCTTTCGCAGGACGAACTGGAGCTGATGTGTCGCGCAGAGAGCGTCGGCAAGGTCAGCCGCCGGGATTATGCGACCTACCTCGCGACGGGCAAAACCGGCGCGACCACCGTTGCGTCCACGATGATCAACGCGTCGCTCGCGGGCATTCGCGTGTTTGCAACAGGCGGCATCGGCGGCGTACATCGTCACGGCGAGGTCACGATGGATGTTTCCGCAGACCTGCAGGAGCTTGCGAATACGCCGGTCGCGGTGGTCTGTGCGGGCGCGAAACAGATCCTCGACATCGGCCGCACGCTGGAATACCTCGAGACCATGGGCGTGCCGGTGCTGGGCAACGGGACGGAGGATTTTCCGGCATTCTATTGCAAGAAGAGCGGCTACAAGGTCGACTACGCGGCGAAGGATGAGGCGGAGATCGCCAAGATCATGGCGACGAAGTGGGATCTCGGCTTGAAGGGCGGCGTGCTGATCGGCAACCCGATCCCCGACGCCTACGCGCTCGATTTTGATTACATGGAGGGCGTTATTCAGCAGGCGCTCGACATGGCGGAGCAGGCGCATGTCCGCGGAAAGAATATCACGCCGTTCCTCCTTGCGCATATCAAGGACCTGACCGGCGGGACGGCCTTTGACTCCAATGTGCAGCTTGCCCTGAACAATGCCCGCTGCGCGGCAAAAATTGCCGTGGCCTACGAAAAACTCCGCTGAAAGAGAAATGACAAAGACGGACTGTTCGACAAAGAGCAGCCCGTCTTTCTATCTTGCAGAACGTGCCGGAAATGCGCCGAATACTCGTGATTTTCTACGATACGGAACGCACTTTCCGCATTATGAAATTATCTTACCGTAATACGGAATCGGCACGCTTGCTGATACACGAAATTTGCGATATTGTAAAACCAGAAACAAGAACATGTGCTCGTAAGCAAACGGCTTACGGCGATCTCCCCCGCCAATATAGCGCGGCCGCTCACAATTCAATGCGGCGCGCGTGACTGCGGAAACGCGCATCAGCCAAGCAAAACGTTCCGCGGATCAAAGCGTAATCCCTCGTATAGGACGGCTTTGAATCGAATCTACCAGGCGGCCCCTCCATTCAAAGCCATTCTCCCGGTAAACATCGTTCTTCTCAAAACCTCCGCGGGTGCGGAGCATCATGGTATTTCCTCGAAGTTGTATCCCGGCAAAATGCATATGTCCACTGACCCATATAAGGTCCCGCCGCTCCGTACGGGGGCGTTTGGATAGAAGGAAACAGAACAAGGAGGATTTTCAAATGAAAAAGACGATCATTTGGCTGCTCGTAGCGATCATGGTCTTCGCTCTTGTCGGCTGCACCAAGACCGATGCACCCACGGCCGAAGCGCCCGCCGCGGAAGGAACCGCTAAGAACCCGAAGGACATGAAGGTCGTTGCGCTCCTGCCCGGTACCATCACGGATAACGGCTGGAACTTCATCTGCTACGACGCGCTCAAGTCCATCTGCAACGAGTACATGGACGGCAAAGAGCCGGAGTACATCGAGAACATCGCGGTTTCCGACATGGCCGGTTACATCCGTCAGTACGGCGAGGACGGCTATGATATGGTCATCATCCACGGCGCACAGTTTGAAGCCGCTGCGGTTGAGAACGCGCCCCTCTATCCGAACACCAAGTTCTGCCTGTCCTACGGCTTCAAGATCGATGGTTCTACGGATCAGAACATCAAAGCGATCGATAATCTCGCATATGTCGGCCCCGTGGGCATGGGCGTTGCGATCGGCGGCATCATGGGCATTCTGACCGAGACCAACAAGGTCGTGTTCCTCGGCGGCATGGACACCCCCGCGATCTCCGACATCACGAGCGGCATCGTTCCGGGCGTCAAGCTGACAAACCCCGATGCAACGGCGACGACCGAGTACCTCGGCACGCTGACCGATCAGGATAAGGCACGCGAAGCCGCCAAGGCCTATATCGATCAGGGCTACGACGTGGTCTGCGCATCTGCCAACAGCGCGCAGCTCGGCTGCCTCTGGGCTGCTGAAGATGCAGGCGTGTACGCGATCGGCTTCAACAGCGATCAGTATAACATCGCGCCGAACGCGGTCGTTCTGTCCGTCATGCGCAACTACACCATGATCTATAAAGACGTGTTCGACAAGCTGGTTGCCGGTACATGGACCCCGGGCAAGGTCGCATATGAGCTCAACCAGGGCGGCACCCTTGTTTCCGATTGGCACGGCTGGGACGAGAAGCTCCCCAAGGAAAAGGTCGACGCGATCAACGAGTTCATCACGAAGCTGTTCAACGGCGATTACGAGGGACAGTATTGATCGTTTCCCAACGATAGGAACGTGTAAACACACGGCGGCTCTGCCCCTGTGCGGGCCGCCGCGTGCTTTCTCCGAACGGACTTGAAAGTTGAGAAAACATGAATAAAAGCGTATCAATCAAAATGAAAGCATCGATGGATAACGTGCTGCGGCAATGTCTCGTCTCCGTGTCCGCGGTCGTGGTCGCCATCCTGCTCGGTATGCTGCTGATCCTGCTGATGGGCAAGAATCCCATCGTTGCGTTCGGCGCATTGATCCAGGGCGCGTTCGGCAGCGCAAACTCCTTTGCCGAAACGCTTGTTAAGGTCACGCCTCTGCTGTTCACCGGCATGAGCTATGCGCTGGCCAATCGCTGCGGTCTGACCAACCTCGGTATGGAGGGGCAGATGTATATGGGCGCTCTGGCCGCGGCGGCAGTCGGCATCTTTGTGGATGTCCCGGCCGTCCTTCATATTCCGCTCTGCATCATCGCCGGATTTGTCGGCGGCGGACTGTGGGGACTGCTTGCCGGATGGTTGAAAGTGAGATTTGGCGCGTCCGAGATCATCACGACCGTTATGCTCAATACGATCGCCATCTATTTTATTGAGTTCATGGTCACCGATCCCGCGCGCATGATGGAGCCGGGCGGCGTCAGCGGACAGTCCAGTCCGCTGCCTGCCAGCGCAAAGCTCGATATTTTGCTTCCGAATACGCGCGCACACTGGGGCATTGTCCTGGGGCTTGTCTGCATCGTTCTGTTCTGGCTGTTCCTCTGGCGCAGCAAGAAGGGCTATGAGGTCCGCGTTTCGGGCTTCAATATGCAGGCGGCCGCATACTCCGGCATCAACACGAGCCGCAATATCCTGCTCGTCATGCTCCTTGCGGGCGGTGTCGCGGGCCTTGCGGGCGCAAGTGAGGTTATGGGCGTGCAGGGACGCCTGTATGCGGGCTTTTCTCCCGGATACGGCTTTGACGGTATCGCCGTCGCGCTCATCGGTATGAACTCGCCGATCGGCATCATTTTCGGCGCGCTGCTGTTCGGCGCATTCCGCGCGGGCGGCAACCGGATGCAGATGAAGGCATATGTCCCCTTCTCGATCGTGAACGTCATCCAGGCGATCGTCATCTTTGCGGTGGTCGCAAGCCAGATGCTGCTTGAGATCTGGGGTGAGCGCCAGCTCAAAAAGCAGCCGAAACAGCAGGAAGCGTGAGGAGGTAGCATATGGCATTTTTAGAATCACTCGGCGGTTATATCAATACCGATATCAGCCTTGCAACACCGATCCTGCTCGCAGGTCTCGGCCTTCTCATCATCAACCGCGCGGGTCTTCTGAACATCGGTGCGGAAGGTACGATGCTGATCGCTACGATCATGGCAGTGTACGGTTCCTACATCAGCGGAAGCGTGTGGGTCGGCCTCATTTTCGCCATGCTTTCCGGCGCGGTCGTCGGCGCGTTGTTTGCACTGCTGACGGTCACGCTGCGCGCGAACCAGACGGTCGTCGGCGCCGCGGTCAACGTTTTAGGTTCCGGCCTGTCGGCGACGCTGTTCCGCATCATGTTCGGCGTCAGCTCCGAGGTCCCCGCGATCGACGTGTTCCGTGTGGCAAAGATCCCCGGACTTTCCGCGATCCCGGTCATCGGCGAGGGGTTTTTCTCTCACATGCCGATGGTGTATATCGCGTTTTTGTTGGTTCCCGTAGTCTCCTACTTCCTGTTCAAGACGCAGGCGGGACTCAATCTCCGCTCCGTCGGTGAGAACCCGAAAGTAGCGGATACGCTGGGCATCAACGTATATCGCACGCAGTACATTGCAGCCATCGTCGGCAGCATGATCATCGCGCTGGGCGGCGCATTCATGTCCACGGGCCTGACCAAGTTTTTCTCAGAGGAAATGGTTTCCGGCCGCGGATACATCGCGCTCGCTGCGGTCGTGTTCGGCCGCTACAAGCCCACCGGGATCATGGGCGCGGCCATGGTGTTCATGGCGGGTATCGTTATTGCGAACATTCTCATGGCGCAGGGCTCCGGTATTCCGTACCAGTTCCTGAACATGATCCCGTATGTGCTCACGGTTATCGCGCTCGCCGCATTTGCGCACAGCGCAGTTGCGCCGGCAGCGCTCGGCAAACCGTATAAGCGTGGTTAAGGGGGTGTTTTGATGGCTACAATTCTTGAAATGCGGCATATCTACAAGCAGTTCCCCGGCGTGCTTGCAAACGCGGACGTTTGCCTTGAAGTCGAGGCGGGCGAAGTACACACGCTGCTCGGCGAAAACGGCGCGGGCAAGAGTACGCTCATGAACGTGCTGTGCGGCCTGTATAAACCGACGTCCGGCGAGATCCTCATCGAGGGCAAACCGGTGAAGTTCAACTCCGCAAAGGACTCCATGGCGATCGGCATCGGCATGGTGCATCAACATTTCATGCTGATCCCGACGATGACCGTCGTTGAAAACTGTCTGATCGGTGCGCACGATGCGGGCGGCATGAAGCTCGACCTCAAAACGGCGGCACAGAAGATCGCAGACCTTGCAAAAGAGTACAACATGGATCTCGATCCGTACAAAAAGATCGGTGATCTTGCGGTCGGCGAGCGGCAGCGCGTCGAGATCATCAAGGCGCTGTTCCGCGGCGCGCGCATCCTGATCCTTGACGAGCCGACGGCCGTTCTGACGCCGCAGGAAACGCACGAGCTGTTCAACATGGTGCATAGCCTGACCGCCAAGGGATTCACGGTGCTGTTCATCAGCCATAAGCTGAACGAGGTCAAGGAGATTTCCAACCGCGTTACCGTTCTGCGCCTTGGCCGCACCTGCGGCACCTATAACATCGAGGACTGCTCGGTGAACGATTTGGCACGGTTGATGGTCGGCCGCGAGGTCAATTTCGGTATTGAGCGAAAGCAGCAGACGCAGGGAGCGCCGGTGCTCCGCATCGAGGATCTGACACTCGGCCGGAAGGATTCCGAGATCAAAGTACTGAACCATGTGAACCTGACCGTTCACGGCGGCGAGATTCTGGGCATTGCGGGCGTTGACGGCAACGGCCAGTCGGAACTGGTCGAGTGCCTGACGGGTCTGCGCCATGCGACGGGCGGCAAAGCGCTGTATAAGGATAAGGACCTGCTCAAGTGCAGCACACGCGAGATCATGAGCCACGGTGTGTCGCATATTCCGCAGGATCGCCAGCGCACGGGTCTTGTTATGCCCATGCCGCTGCGCGAGAACTTTATCCTGCAGGATTATTATACGAAGGACTTCGGAAAAGGCGGCTTCATCGACTGGAAATATGTTGATGCGTATAGCGATAAGCTCATCAAAGATTTCGGCGTCAAAACGCCCGGCCGCTTTGAGCTTGCGCAGAACCTTTCCGGCGGCAATCAGCAGAAGGTGATCGTCGCGCGTGAAATCAGCAGAAAGCCGGAATTGCTGATCGCAATGCATCCGACGCGTGGCCTGGACGTCGGCGCGATCGAGTATATCCACCAGAACATCATGGATCAGCGCGATAACGGCATCGGCGTTCTGCTCGTATCCACCGAGCTGGAAGAGGTTCTGAAGCTCTCCGATCGTGTTGCGGTCATGTACGAAGGCAAGATCATGGGCATCGTCAAGCCGTCCGAGACGACCGTTGAAGAAATGGGTCTGATGATGGGCGGTATGCCGCTCGAGAAGATCCGCGGCAGCAGGGAAAGCGCCTGAGCGCTCCGCTTCGATGAGAAAGAACAACCGGAAGCGACCTGTTTTCGGTTGTTTTTGCATATCGAATACGAGAGCAGCAAATTCCGCAATACGGAACGGGTTTTACGCAATGCGGAAAACGAACGCTTGTCCCGCGGCAAAATACACGGTATCCTTAGAAAAGAACAAAGCGATCCATACCTGAAAAAAATTCATACCAATCTGGAGGGAACAACATGCTGCTGATACAAAATGCACGGATCCTCGGACACAATGGCGTTGAAGATATTCTCGTGAGCGACGAGGGCAAGTATCTCAAGATCGAGCCGAAGATCGACGCTGCCGCCTATCCGAATGCGACCGTGATCGACGCCAAAGAGATGATGGCTGCGCCCACCTTTGTCAACACGCATATGCATTTCGACAAAGCGTATACGTCCCTGCGTGGCCGCGAGGACAGCACCGAGACGCTGGAAGACTCCATCCGCATCATGCATGACCGCATCCGCAACTATACTGTGGAGGACGTTCGCGAGCGCGCGACACGCGCTATCCGCGAGTGTGTCATGTACGGCACGACGAAGCTCCGCACGAACGTGGACATCAGCAATCTGGACCCGAAGCTTGTAGCGCTGCAGGGCGTTCTCGAAGCCAAGGAGGCCACAAAGGATATCTGTGATCTGCAGGTGATCGCATTCCCGCAGGAGGGTATTTTCTGCAACAAGGGTACCGATAAGCTGATGTATGAAGCCATGGATATGGGCTGTGACATTGCAGGCGGAATGCCCGCCGCAGAGTGGCTGGACGAGCTGAAGCTCCGGCATGTGGATTTCGTGTTCGATATGGCGGAAAAGTATGGCACGCTCATCGACATGCACATCGACCAGTCCAAGGACATGTTTGACCGTTCGCTCGAGTACACCGCGTGGAAAACGCTTGAAAAGGGCTGGGCGGGCCGTGTGACCGGCGGTCATTGCACCTCCATTGCCTATCAGAACCAGTCGCACGCCATCAAGGTCATGAAGCTGATCAAAGAAGCGGGCGTGAATATCTGCACGAACACGCAGGTTCTCGCGATCATGGGTATCGACGCCGAGCCGCGCACCCGCGGTGTAACGCGTATTCGCGAAATGGTCGATATGGGCATCAACATCGCCACCGCACAGGATACCATCTGCGACGGATTCCATCTCTACGGAACGGGCGATCCCCTCGATTACGGCCTCATCGGCGCTTACACCAGCCAGTACAACACGCCCGAGACCGCAAGACTGATGTTCGACATGCTCACGACGCGCTCGATGAAGATCTTTGATCCGGAAGCAAAGTACGGCATTGAAGTCGGTAACGATGCGGATCTGAACATCATCGATGCGGATAATGTGCAGGAAGCGCTGCGTACCCGCGCTTCGCGGCCCTATGTCATTCGGCAGGGCAAGGTCATCGCGTCCTTTGAGAGAAAAGCGACGCTGCTGTAAAATCGGTTGATTCGCGGAGACGCGCCCCCCTGTTCTCTGCGGGATCACAAAACGTCCGGCCATACTTCCCCAATGGCCGGGCGTTTATTTGTTACTTCCGCATATCGCTGCGAAATACGTTCGACGTTCCGCAGAAGCGCTTGTGAAAATACGGGAACTGTGGTAAGCTATAACATAGTTCCATAATGCGGAACACTGGAGGGCAAGGACATGGCAACCAATCAGGTGCAATCATTGCAGCGTGCGATCCAACTGCTTGAAGCAATGGATAGCGCCCGCCGCCCAATGACGCTGCATGAGCTGGCAGAGGAATCCGGACTGGTCAAGAGCACCGTTCACCGTTTGCTTGCGACGCTCCGCGAAGCGGATCTTGTGGAGCAGCTTGCGGACGGCCGATATGCACTCGGGCTGCATCTGTTCGAGATGGGCTGTTCTGCGGGCTATATGCGCGACATCGTGTTCATTGCGCGTCCGTACATGCAGGCGATCTGGCAGCAAACGAACGAGTCGGTCAGTCTGTCGCTTCTGTCGCAGGGCGAGGCGCTGGTGCTGTCCTTTATCGAATCGACGAACACGTTTCGCGTGGTTGCGCGCATCGGCTCGAAGCTGCCCGTTCACTGCACCGTGCAGGGGAAGATCATGCTTGCGCATATGACGCGGGCGGAGGTGAAGCGCATCCTGCGCGAGCACGGGATGCAGGCGTATACGGCCAACACCAAGCGCAGCTTTGAGGAGCTGGAGCCGGAGCTGCAACGGATACGAGAACAGGGGTACGCCGTGGACAACAGCGAATTCCACGCTGGACTTTGCTCCGTGGCGGCGCCGATCTATGATGAGAACGGTAATGTCTGCTATGCATTCTCCATTGTCAGCATGTTTCATCAGCTAAACACGCCGGAGTTTCGCCATGTGCGCAATCTTGCGCTTGTCGCGGCACGCGATATTTCGTTTGCGCTCGGCTATCGCGGCGATGCGTTTGCAGATATCGTGGAGTCCGCGGAGACCTCCGGCCTGCTGGTGCAGAGCGTTTCTCCGGGCAGCCGGAGATCCTAAGCGAGAAGGTTGGGGAAGAGGTCGATACATGCCGGATGCGGGAAAACAAATCGTTTTGCACGCAAGGCAATTGCGCATTCCAAGCCGATAGAATGAGAAACTGCCATAGGAGACGATGCCTATGTTTTGGCGGTTTTGATGCAAGATCAGCGATAGCAGACAGCGGCTGTCCGTCATGTGATATTTGGGGCGGCTTACTGTATCGAATGCCTTGCAGTTGTATTCATCTATATCAGGAAAAGAGCAAAGTAAAAACCGCGCCCGTAAGAATTTGGCCATGTGCGTGGTCTTGCGTTTGCCGCGGCGCGCGCTGTTTCGTTTGCGGCGGCAATGCGTTTGCAGGCATCGTGGAGTCTGCGGGGGCCGTCGGCCTGCTGGTGCAGAGCACTTTGCCGGGCAGACGGAGAACGCGGACTCCAAAGGAAGTTTTTTCCGCGCTGCGGATTCGGAATCAAAAAACGGACGGTTCACATGCGAACCGTCCGTTTTGCGCGAAACGACGGCGAAACCGAAGTATACAGGAAAGGGTGAAAGCCTTCAAAACGGATGCTTATTTGTCTGAAGGGTCAGCATTTTCCTCAAAAGCAGAGGCGGATGCAGCCATCCGTTCAGAAGCTATCGCCCGAGCGCGCGCCAAAGCCGCTCATCCGCGACGCCCGTGCAGGGTTGGCAGCAGATACGTTGAAATCGCAGCACCGCACGGCGCGTCTCCGATTGAAACGTGCCGGTGCAGACGTCGTGATACAGACAGAGACTTTGCAGCAGCGCTTGCAGCCAAAAGACAAATACGCCGCTGTCACCCTCTTGCAGGACGGGACGCGGCAGGCAGTCAATATGGACGCAGTCCGGACACAGCGCCTCCGGCTGTACGCGATAGAACAGGCCGCTTTTGACGGCGCGTGTTCGGAGCGCCTGCTGAATGCGGAAAGGGAGATGCCTGCCAAGATCAAAGGAGACGCCGCTTCCGTGGGGAGACGCTGCGAGCGGATCGGCAAACGCGCGATCGATCCGAAACGGCAGCGTGGCCTCGCGGCTGAAACGATCGAGCGCCTGCAGTGCCGCAGCATCCGTCCAGCCTGTGTCCGCGCGGGAGCGGCGGAAGAATCCGGCTGCGGAAAGACGCGCGTCCGTAAGCCCCGGCAAAGGCGCGTGTTCGTCGAGCGAATATCGTGCGGGGGCTTTGCCCGCAGTGCATACATACAGCGTAACGACCTTGCTTCCCCCCTCGCCCATATCCCGATACTGCTATGATATGTCAACTGGAGGGCGGTGTGTGCGTGCCGCGGCGAAGAAGAAAACGTGCGCCCGCAATGGAAACGGACAAGCCTGCCAGCAGGCGGTAATACAGCGTATATCGGGTGAAATAGGAACAGAGCAGCAAAACGCCGGCTGCGATCAGATATGCGCCGAGGCTTTTTGCGCCGATGGGAAGCTGGCGAAGCCCACGGCGTTTTTCGCGCCGTATCCGCTGCTCCCGTTCGATCGCTGCATAGACCTCTTCCCGGCGCGGATGGAGTGCGGCGTCGCGCATGGCGGTATCGACGAGCGCGGCTTCCCCGATGAGACGCAGACGCTCCGGCATGTGCCGGGCAAGAGTCTCTGCTGTTTTTGTGAACCCGGCGGATGCGCACACGGTCAGCGTCGCGTCCTTTTGTTTTTTGAGCAGCGGCAGCAGTTCGTCCGCGCTGACGGGCTCCGCACGTTGGAATACGACGGGCGTCCGTTCGCCGGAAGCCTTTCGACACAGGGAACGAAAACGCCGTCCGTCAAGCAGGCACAGCCGTTCGGAGAGGAGCTTCCGTGAAAGACGATCGGTTTCTCTCGGAATAAACCGGAGCAGCGACGCGCGGCGAACGATCAGCAGGATCACGCCGGCAAACAGCGAGGCAACGATCGCGAGCGGCAGAGCGTGTTCCGTTCGAAGCGCTTTGTTTCGGAGGAACAGATACGTCCCGGCAAACAGCAGCAGCAAGAGCGCGACAGTATCGAGCACGCGGGCGATCAGCCGTTTGCCGCGCGCCTGCTTTTCACGGAAATAGCGACGGACGATCCGAGACTCCGCCATAAAATGCGCCCCCTTTGTTCAAGTAGTTTTCGGGTCGGCTCTTCATGCGGAGGATTGCCATTTCTCCAAAAAGTATACTATAATAGAACCGAACAATGCGAAGGGAGAATAGCAGGATGCGCATCGGCGTTCTTGGCGGCACATTCAATCCGATCCATTGCGCCCATATTCGGACGGCGCTTGCGGCAAAGTCTGCGCTTTCCCTCGATCGGGTGCTGCTCATGGTCGCAGCGGATCCGCCGCACAAGCAGGTCGCGGGTGCGGTGCCTGCACAGGTGCGTCTGCATATGACGGCGCTGGCGGCGGAGGAGTATCAGGGCCTTGAAGCATCGGCGCTGGAGCTGCATCGCGCAGGAAAGAGCTACACGGCGGATACGCTGCTTTCCCTGCACAAACAGTATCCGGAGGACGAATTGTTTTTACTCGTGGGCAGCGATATGCTTCGCGACCTGCCGAATTGGTACCATCCCGACTGTATTTGCCGATTGGCCGTGATCGCGGTCGTTCCGCGCGGCGGATGCGATGCGGAGGATGCGGATCGGGCGCAGCTGCTCATGAAAGAGTTCGGCGCGCGGGTCGTTTTTTTGCCGGTCGCTCCGCAGACGCTGTCCTCTACCGAGATCCGCGACAGACTGTATCGCGGACTGCCAGTGACTGGATTGCTGCCGCCCGCAGTGGAGACAGAACTCTATGAGAGCGGCATTTATTTTCCGGAGCGGATCCACGCCCTGCAGCAGCGCTGCCGCGCGGCGCTCACGGAAAAACGATATGCGCATACCATGGCGGTCGTGCGGCGCACGGCGGAACTCTGCGCACGACATGGTGCAGAGCCGGAGCAGGCGCGGCTTGCGGCGCTGCTGCACGACTGCGCAAAATGTATGCCGGAGGCCGTGCTGCGCGTGTTGTCCGGTGACGATACGGGCATTGCGCCCGTACAGCATGCCTTTGCGGGCGCAGTGCTTGCAAAGACAGAGTACGGCGTTCGTGACGAGACGGTGCTTCGCGCGATCCGGCTGCACAGTACGGGGGATGCGGGGATGACGGCGCTCGATATGTTGGCGTATCTTGCGGATATGACCGAGCATACGCGGAGCTTTCCGGGCGTAGAAATGCTGCGGGACGCGGCGAACGAGAGCCTGACGGGCGGAATGCGCCGGGCGCTGCGCCGAACGGTCAGGTATTTGGAACAGAGGAAGCAGCCGGTACACCCGGCGACATTTCGCGCGATCAAGGCGCTGGAAATCGATGAGGAGGTACGGATTTGAAGGAAACGATCGATGCTCAGGTGAAAGGAATCTTAGAAACGCTGTATGACAAAAAGGCGCTGAACATTCTTGCGATCCCCGTGGGGGATAAAACGGTGCTTGCGGACTGGTTCATTGTCTGCAGCGGCCGCGCGACCCCGCAGGTAAAGGCGCTCTGCGACGAACTGGAGGATAAAGCGGCGGGATTCGGTCTGACGCTCCGGCGCAGAGAGGGTTACGCGGAAGCACGCTGGATCGTTTTGGATTACGGCGATATCCTTGTACATATTTTCCACCCCGAGGAGCGGCAGTATTACAATATGGAGCATCTCTGGGATACGGACAACGGAACAATCCGATACTCTGAGCAGCGCGACGCCGAACTGCGCTGAAACAGAACGGACGAAAATGGAAGAGGGCAAGCCCGGTCATTGCCGCACTGAGAAAGCTATGCGGCGGCCGCGCCATGCGTATTAGAATACGCTTGCCACGGCGAACAGGCAGGTTTTGCAGGTTTTGGGGACGGGCGGCCGGATGGGATAATGAGACGCGGGCGGTTTGGGCAGACTGCGGACGGAATGGGAGACGGAGATGGAACGATCGTGGCAGGGCATCATCGTGCTGGATCTGCACGGGAAAAACGCCTATCAGGCGCGCATCGCAGTTGATGCAGCGCTTCGGAGAGCCGACCGCGGCGTGTACCGTCTGCGTGTGATCCATGGCCACAACCGCGGTACCGTTCTGCGCGATCTGCTATCGACATACGCCGCACACGAGAAGGTGCTGCGGGTCGCGCAATACAACGCGGGAACGACAGATCTGATCCTGCGTGAAATGTAACGCGCGAACGGAAAGGGGGGGACTGTACCGGCGAATGATAGTACATCCCATCGGCGATACGAACATTATGACAAATTCATATCGCCCTGCAAATCAGAGTCAAACAGAATAATTGTGATTCCAACCGATATATAAATCATGAATTGGTTGTATTGTGATCATATAAAATACAAAAGTGATGCAACAAAATCGAGCTTAAAACAAATGAGCTTTTGTCAGATGTAATCATTGACGAAGGAGGACTACGTTGTGTTTGAGATAATTGACTCAAAATACACACGAGACAGATATAAGGAAATAGGTTTTCAACTAACAGATTTTCAGAAAGCTACGTTGATTTGGAACAAGCCAAAGATCACTCAACAAGAGCGGCTTTCCGCACTGAAAAACTTGGCGATAAATACCGCTGATAGTGATCTTAGATTTCAAATCGGCGAGCGAATCGCATATGAAGAAAAGGTTATGAAACAATTTAAAGCTGCCCTATACGGTGAAATGCTATATGTAGTATTCGATTCCGATGACAATGGGGCCTGCGGTTATTTTGGGAAATACGAAACGGCTTTAATCTATGCGCAAAACTACATAAACAAAGAAAAAACTCGTTGTGTAATTGAAAAACATCAAATTATCAACGGAAACATCATTCCGAAAGTAAAAACGAGCTGTCGCTTAAATCCAGATCTTTTCACTGAAAAGCAAGACGAATTGGTTGAGTATAGCGGAGATGCGGTTGCTTGTTTATATTTGGATGGAAATGCAAACATTACGAATTTGTGGTCGAATGAATTAGATGAAAAAGAAAATAAGACGGTTGATGAATTCCGTCGTGACCGCTTTGAATATCAGTTTTTAGCACTGCCGTATATTCACCACGAAGGGCTCCCTGTGCGCTACATTCCTACGGGAGAGTATGGAATAATTGAGACTTCTGCGGATGAATGGAACCGCTTTTTAGACAGAGTTAATAACGGTCTCTTTGCGGACTATTCTGATAGTGTACTCAGTGTGTATTTTTTGACGGAAAAAGGCTACTGGTCACATCAACATTGCAATCCGATATATCTTGAAGTAGAAATGCCGGAAATGGATAGTAACAATGAAAAGCAGTATGCATTTTATCGTGCAATGGATGCAATGAGCGGCTATATAGATGGACATAAAAATGAAGCACAAGAAAACCTTGTACTTAGAACAGCGCTGGAATATGCGGATATATGCGAAAAAACAACCTTAGCTACAACCTTAGCTGAAAATAGTGCTAAAAATGCTAAAAGCATTAGCGATATTTTATGGTGATGCTTTAAACTGAATGTTGAGGTGTTTCTTTGACATTGTATGAATTATTAAACAAAGTATCTTTTATCTTAGCTAAAAACAACGCTGAGAAATTATTTGAATATACAATTCATTCAATGGATTATAATGGGTTTATTTGCGTTCGAGGTATTGTTACTGGGCGAAAACCTTATCTGATTTTGAATGTGGCGATAAAGGATTGATATCCTTGCCTGTATCTCGGCGTACAATGCAACTCGGACGGCTCACATACGAACCGTCCGAGTTTTGTTTCAAATGAATGCGTGGGAGATAGTCGATCGACCTCGGAAGAAACGTTCCTTGACCGTCCGCTGCGCTCGTGTTCAACGACCGCCGCGCACAGTATGGCGGGAACGGTCAGTGCGCAGGAGAAGGCGCAGGCGCGGAATAGGTCGTCAGCGATTCCGCAGGGATATGCTCGAACATGTCGTTGATTCCCGAGTCCGGGCCGACGGCGCTGTAGTACAAGCCATACTCGGCAATGCTCCAGCGCCCGGTGTCCTCCACTTCAAACCAGAGCCGCTTGCGTTCCGAGACATGCTGCTCCCAGCCGAGTTGTGCGACGTCCTTTGCACTCAGGCCGGAGAAAAACGGGATGGGCGCGCGTGTGTCCAGCGTGAGCGGCTGTTCGGCATAGAGATGAATATAGAGCTTTTTGACCTGCCATGCGCCATAGTCTGCTGCGGAGTCGGGGTCGTAGGATGGGTCCGCAGCAAGCGGAAGGGCTGCAGCGACGACCGCCGCCGTGGCTTTATGCAGAGGCTGACCGTATTCGCCGTTAAAATCATGCGTGACGACGACCTCCGGCTTGACGCGGCGCAGCATACGTACCACGCCGGTGAGAACTTCGTCGTAATCCCAATGCTTCCAGATCTTGTTTTCATCCGGCCGCCCGTCCAAAAACCAGCAAAACAGCGGCATGCAGCGGATTCCCGCAGTCCAGCAGCCGTTGAGCGCCTCTGTGTAACGGCGGCGGGTCTTGCAGGTCATGAACAGCGTTGTGCCGGTCAATCCGTCCCTGCCGCAGTAGATGGGCGCGACTGCGCCGAGAAACAGCTGGTCGTCGTCCGGATGTGCGGATATGACAAGAAAATCGAGCTTATCCGGCGTCGGCGACCAATCGTGCAGGAAGGCGGGCAGCGCGCCGTGGCTAAAGATCATACAGTCGGAGATATGGTATGCTTCGGTCGCGACGATCTCGACCCGAACGGCCTCCGGAAGCAGCGGGAGCCACTGCACGAGCAGCGCAGGATCCGGCGTATCGGTCTGAAGCAGCGCTCCGGAGGCATTGTACTGCAAGACTTCATATGCCGTTGGACGGGTGAAGAAGGAAAGGTACAGCGCCGCGGCGCCGAGGTCGGGGGCAAAGGAGATTGCGATACGCGCACCCGCGCGGACGCGCAGGTTCGAGGTGTATTTATCGTCATAGAGATTGTGCGCTGCGAAGCCGCGTTTCGGAAGAGAATACACGCATTCCGAAGAAACGGAGACGGCTTCGGCAGACGCAGCGGGGGGAGCGGCATCGGACGCTTCACGGTCGCTTGCGGCGGTGGACGGCGTATCCGGAAGGTCTGGGTGATCCGCCCTTGCGGAGGAGAGGTCTGTCAAAAGAACGGCACAGCACAACAGCAGCAAAACGACACGGCGCAGCATCAAATCGTGGCCTCCAATCCTACGCGGAAAACAGCCGCAGCGCGCTGTAAAGCACTGCGCCGCCATTGTTCCGCAAAACTGTTCCTCAGAAATCGATATGATACCATATGTTAGCAGTTACAAATACACTTGTCAAATGGCCGGACAGGGCGACACCGCCGCAGACAAGGGTGCGAAGACTGTGGCCGCGCGCATTTGTACGGAGCAGCCTGCCATATGTTTTGCGGGGTTCTTCACAAAGGATACACAGGAAAACAAAGGGGATCTCCAAATCATGCTGTATTATAGGTCTGGAAGGAAACGACAGGAGGTTTGAGACGCTATGAAAGAAAGAAAATTGCGTTTGATCGTTATGTGTGCGGTATTTGCAATATGGACGCTGCTGCTGGCGGCATGCGGTAACGGCAATACGGCGCAGACTGCGGACAACGTGGAGCGTGTGCAGCAAACCGGCAGGATCCTGCACATCGATATTGACGCCGGGCAAATCACGATCGAGACGATGACCGCGTCCACCGCAGGCACTGAAGGACAGCCGCCGGAAAAGCCGGAGGGGAGCACGGAGATGCAGCAGCCGCCGGAAAAGCCGGAGGGGAGCGCGGAGATGCAGAGCAGCCGCCGGAAGCGCCCGAGAACGGGAAAGCGCCGAACGCCGGGAATGGTACGGTATATACGGTGACGAGTCAAACCGGCATTCTCGATGCGGACGGAAATTCTGCTGCGCTGTCTGCCCTGCAGGAATTCTCCGTCGTTACATTCACGGCAGACGGCGATACGCTGCTGGCGGTAGCGATCACGGCAGACATGCAGAACGGCATGGCCGGACCGGGGGGCATGGAAAAAATGAGCGGATCGGGCGGCACAGATTCCGCCCCGACGGAATATGCCGCGGAGAACCATTATACAGAGGATGCCTCGGAGACGTCCGTGACGCAGATGTCGGTCGGAACCGACGAGTGCATCGCTTGGGTGTCGAATGGCGCAGCGGTCACATTGCGCGGTATTACGGCTGACAGGACCTCCGTCGATAGTACAGGCGGTGACAACGCGAGTTTTTGCGGCATAGGGGCTGCCTATCTCGTTACGGATGGGACGCTGAACCTGTCCGGCAGCGCCGTCACCACGGATTCCGCTGGCGGTGCGGGCGTTTTTGCATATGGCGGCGGGGTCGCGAACGTAGCCGATACGGTCATCATTACGAAGCAGGACACGTCCGGCGGCATCCACGTTGCGGGAGGCGGCACGCTGCACGCGAAAAACCTGACGGTCGAGACCTACGGCGCTTCTTCCGCGGCGATCCGCAGCGATCGCGGCTCCGGTACCATGACAGTGGACGGCGGCACATATACGTCCAATGGGACAGGCTCTCCGGCTGTGTATTCCACGGCGGACATTACAGTCTCCAACGCAGTGCTCCTTGCAAACGGGTCGGAAGCGGTGTGCATCGAGGGCAAGAATTCTCTGAAGCTGTCGAATTGTGACGTGACATCTTCCATGCCGGATAACGACCAGAACGATTGCAAGTGGTCCGTTATTCTGTATCAAAGCATGTCCGGAGACGCGGAGATCGGCAGCGGCAGCTTTGAAATGTCGGGCGGCAGCTTGACGAGCATGGCGGGAGGACTATTCTATACCACCAATACCTCCAGTTCCTTTACGCTGCGATCCGTAGAGATCAAAACTGCGGGTACACCGGATTTCTTTCTGAAATGCACGGGTAACAGCAACAAACGCGGCTGGGGGCAGGCGGGCGGCAACGGCGCGAACTGCGTGTTTACCGCGATCGGGCAGCAAATGACGGGAGATATTCTCTGGGACAGCATCAGTACGCTGGAACTGAACATGACGGAGAGCAGTACGCTCATGGGAGCGATCGTTGACGATGAATCGAATGCTGGGGACGGCGGGAACGGGTATGCGAACGTGACGGTCGACGCGACGTCCAAGTGGGTCGTGACCGGGGACAGCATTGTGACTGTTCTGAACAATTCCGGTACACTGATCGACGCAGAGGGAAGAACGGTCTCCGTTGTAGGACTTGACGGAGTCGTTTATGTGCAGGGCGACAGCATTTATACGGTCACGGTACAGACATATCACGGCTGAAACGGCCGATCGTTCGAAAGGCGTGGTGCGGGCATACCGCAGGCCGTCAGCACGGAAACCCGTGCTGACGGCCTTTTTTGCGCTTGTAAAGTGGAAACGCCGCCCTGAGCGGACAGCGTCTCGGTCAAATGAAAACCAAAGTAATGTGGGGCGTCTGCTCCAACGCCGATACAATATCGGAGCAGCCTGAGGCTGTCCCTGGGAAAAACCAGAGAATGCAGAACGCGGCACCGCCATGCTTTCACATGCGTCCGGCGGGCAAAAGAGACATATGCCGGCAGCTTGCGTGGAACAAGCGTTATTGTTCGCCGGATCCGTCCAGCTTTGCACCGCAGGATTTGCGAATGCAGAGCTGCGGCTGAAGGACGACCTCTTGCGGCTGTCGGTCGGCGTCTGCGGGAGAATCGATGAGATCGAGCAGCATATGTGCAGCGATCGACCCGAGCTGCTGAATGGGCTGCCGGATGGTCGTAAGCTCCGGCTCGGACAGCATGGCGACGGGGGAATCGGTAAAGCCCACGATGGCGATTTGCTCGGGAACCGGGACGCCGAGATCCCTGGCCGCACGGAGCGCGCCGAAGGCCATTTCGTTGCTGGCGCAGCAAAGCGCATCCGGCGCATCCGGCCCCTGCAAAAGCGACCACGCCTGCTGATAGCCGCCCTCGACCGTGTTCGGCGTGTTCAGGATCCAGCGCTCGTCGAAGGGAAGATCCTGCTCAAAAAAGGCGCGCCGCCAGCCGCCGCAATAACTGGCGGCGAATTGGAACGAGACCTGTTCAACGAGCAGTGCGATTTTGCGCCGCCCAAGCGAAAGCAAGTGGGAGGTTAGGCGGAATGTAGCCTCGCTGAAGTCCGAATAGCAGCGCGGATAGACGGATGGCGCCCGGTCGTAATTTCTCGCGAGGACGATCGGCAGATGATTGCGGGAAAAACAGGCGATCTCCGCTTCGTGATAGTCGCGCAGCGCCCAGACGACGCCCGCAAAACGCTGCCGACTCAGCGATTCGAGCTGCGCGGTTCGATATGCCGGGTCTGCACTGATCGGCGCATACAGGATCGTATCATCACAGGCTTGCAAAACCGAGGAGAAACCGGAGAAGGCCGGTTCATAAAAGACATAATCCTCAGCATCGAAAACAAATAGGAGCATACGGGAAGCAGCCGCTCCGCCGGCGGAGGTTGAACGCCGCGAAGAAACATAGTTCGTCTCCTGCATGGTGCGAAGGATGCGCTGACGGGTCTCAGCCTGTACAAGTTCCGGGTTGTTGACAGCGCGCGAAACCGTCGCAACAGAAACGTTGCAAAGGCGGGCGATCTCTCGAATGTTGATGCGGACCAGTCCTCTCAAATCGATGTATACTTTTTTTAGTATAGCATAAAAGCGACCGGAAGAAAAACGAATTGCATGTTTCCAAAGAAAAATGCGGGTTCCTGTCGGCATGAAAAGAAGAATGTTGACAGAAATGAAACAATGTGATAGATTTGTTACAGAAAATTACGCGTAATTTACAGTAACAAGTCAGAACGTATCCTTTGACAACAACGAATAGTAATGTGTGGAGGTAAACAATGTCAACGAAGCCGAATGAAATCGACAAGAAAGCGGAGGAAAAGCCTGTCGATCAGGACTATCCAATCGATCACGTTCCGCTTTCGGCGCGCAGATCGTTTTTCTCGATCGCTGCGGTCCTGCTGGGGATCACGTTTTTTGCTCCGACGATGTCCACCGGCGCACAGATCGCAACGGCGTTCAAGTTCTCGGATCTTCTGTGGATCACGCTGGTCGGCAACCTGATCCTGGGCGTATATGTTGCGCTCAACTGCGCGATCGGCGCAAAAACGGGCCTGACGTCGGTCATGCTTTCCCGTTATACGCTGGGCGTCGGCGGTTCCAAATGGGCGGGACTGCTGCTCGGCGGCACACAGATCGGCTGGTATGCTTACGTCAGCGCATATACCGGACAGCTCTTTGCAACGGCGTTCAATCTGCCGAACGCGGCCGTCTGGTTCACGCTGCTCTGGGCCGTCGTTTTCGGCATCACCGCGATCTGGGGCTACTCTGCGATGGAGAAGGTCGCATACGTTGCGGTTCCCGCGCTGCTGCTGCTGGTCATTTACATCCCCATTCTTGCCGCACAGGCGAACGGCGGATTCGCCGCGATCACGCAGGCGGTTCCGACGGCCGAGATGAGCGTTGCGACAGCGATGACCGCGATCGTCGGAACGTTTGCCTCCATGGGTACGCAGGCATGCAACTGGTCCCGCTTTGCAAAGAACGCAAAGACGGCGTTCCTTGCGGGCTTCGTCGCATTCATGATCGGCAATACGATCATGCTGATGGCGGGCATCATCGGCGGCCTTGCCTACAATGAAGCGGACTTTATCGTCGTCATGCTGAGAACGGGTCTGATCTTCTTTGCACTTGTTGTTCTCACGCTGAACATCTGGACGACGGCGCATGCGGGCGCATACGCATGGGGCGTTGCCGGCGCGGAGATGGCAAACAAGCAGAACAAAACGCCGTTCCTGATCGGCGGTCTCGTGATCGCGATCATTCTGGCGGTTACGGGGTTCTATGCACAGCTCATCAACTTCCTCGTGCTGCTGGGCATCTTCATCCCGCCGCTCGGTGGCGTTATGCTTGGCGATTACTTCTTTATCTATAAGCGCAAGCTGCCCAAGCTGGGCTATATCAAGTTCAAGCTGTTCCGCATCGGGCCGGTTCTCGCTTATGTGGTCGGTGCTGTCGTCGCCTTTGTGACCGACCGCGCAGGGTTCGGCATTCCGCCGCTCTTTGGCATCATCGTGTCGGCCGTCTGCGTTCCGCTGTTTGACCGACTGCTTGCCGCGCTGAAGGTGAACGATCGCCATGAAGTTTCCGAGAATGCGGAAACGGTCTGAGTATGAATTGAAAAAAGGGGGGAAAACGTCATGAATACCGGAAACCTGTTTGCACTGAACGGAAAGATCGTGACGGAGGCGCTTAGCGTATGCTGCGTACAGTTTGCTCCGATCGGTGCGCAAACCATGGAGGAAGTAAACGAGAACACGGAACTCGTGCTTGACTATCTGGACACGGCTGTGAGTGCTTTTCCGGGCGTTGACTTGGTGGTTTTTCCGGAAGCATGCTTTCAGGGCTTCGCACCGGTGAACTTTGAAGAAGCCATGCTGGAGGAGGACAGCCCGCAGATCCGGCGTGTGCAGGAGCGCTGCCGCGCGCTTTCCGTTTGGAGCGTTGTGAATCCCCTGCTCAGGAGCGAGAGCGGGAAATGCTATGTCAACACGGCGTTTGTCATCAATGATCAAGGCGACATCGTTCACCGCTATGTCAAGATGAACCCGTGGATCCCGTTTGAAAACTCCGTGCCCGGAAAGGAATGCACGGTGTGCGACGGGCCGAAGGGATCGCGCCTCGGCGTTATCATCTGTGCCGACGGTGACTATCCGGAGATTTGGCGCGAGGCCGCCTATCGGGGGGCGAACGTCATTATCCGGCCGACGCATTACATGGATCCGTGGTACAATGCCTGGGAGCTGACAAATCGTGCCAGCGCGTATTTCAACCAGGTCTATGTGGTGGGAGCAAACTGCTCGGGCTTTGCAAAGAACGAGACGCGTTCCTGCTTTGGGCGCAGTATGATCGTAGGCCCCGACGGCAATATCATCACGGAAGCCTGCAACGGCGGCCCCGGGATCATCAAAGCGGATCTGTATCCGGGCATCATTGACCGAATGCGCAGCCAGGCTGTGCATAGCAGCCCCATGTATTCGTTCTGCCATCGCGGAGCAAGCTGCCCGGACTGCGGCGGCAAGGGCGATCCGTCAATGGAATATACGGCATATCAGAAGCGAGAGGAGGAAACGGTATGAAAATGACAAAACCCTCCTATCCCGGACTGTTCCACTACATCCATAAAGCAATGGCCGATGTGGAGTATCCGATCACAAGAGACGCGCTGCTCGAGCAGATCGCCGATCGGCAGGTGATGGTGGATTGGGAGACGCAGGCACCGCTGCGAAGCTTTATCGAACCGATCCGGTGCGACGAGTTTACCTGCGCCGCGGATCTGTATTGCAAGATGATAGCGTTTCTGTAATAGGATCTTTGGGGGATCCCCCCGGAGAAAAGAGATAAGCGCCCCCATTCTCCCGAACGGTACGGCCGGGCGGACGCAAACGAGCCCCAAGAGTTCGGGGCTCGTTTGTGTTCGTGCAGACGGGAAAATGTTTGCGCAAACAAAGACCGGCGGCATGATCTTCCATGCCGCCGGTCTTTTGCATAGTGCGAATTCGATTACAGTTTCATCGCGGCTTCGTATGCGCCCCAAATGACACTGCGCAGGTTTCCGACCTGTTTGCAGTCGCCGACGAGCGTTACGTTGCTTGCCGGGAGCGGCGCGGGCTTGTAGCCGACCGAGGAAATGACGGAGTCGCAGGCGATCTCGATCTCTTTGCCGTCCTTGTCCGTGCAGACGACAGCGCCGTCGCGGACCTCCTTCAGCGTCGTTTCAAGATAGACCGGGACCTGTTTCCAGGCAAACCATTCGCGCAGGTACGAACTGTTCGCAAGGCACACGCCCTTCTGCGCGATCAGATCATTTTTCATCTCGATGACGGAGACGTTTTTGCCCTGCAGCGCAAGCTCATAGGCGATTTCGCAGCCCGTCAGGCCGCCGCCGATGACTGCGACATTCTCGCCGACCGGAGCGCCGTTCAGGAAATCGCAGGCCTCGATCATGCGCTCGTGGCCGGGAACGCCGCGCAGCACGACCGGTACGGAGCCCGTCGCAACGACGACTGGATCGCTGCCGAATGTGGAAAGATCCGTGATCTCCGTGGAAAGATGCACTTCGATGCAGAGTCGATCCATTTCACGGCGATACCATGCGAGCAGATCGCGAAGCTTTCCCTTGTAGCTCTCTGCGGAGGCGGGGATGAACGTGCCGCCCAGCACATCCGCCTTTTCGTAGACGACAGGGTTGTGGCCGCGCAGCTTTGCAACGCGGGCGACCTCCATGCCGCCGATGCCGCCGCCGATGATGCGGATCGTCTTGGGGCTCGCTGTCGGCTGGATCCGATGCTTGTTCCACTGCATCATTTCAGCATTGACCGCGCAGCGTGCAAGGTGCAGCGAGTCACTGAGATCTTGATCATTCGGCACGCCCTTGTAGTGGCACATGTTGAAACAGCCGTTGTGGCAGAGGATGCAGGGCCGG
>ENA-OROD01000815-OROD01000815.1-human-gut-metagenome-genome-assembly--contig:-NODE-815-length-28284-cov-3.783875_pt1 | contig 28284 bp, 23 predicted proteins | sample MGYA00242123_ERZ509038 | MGnify/ENA primary metagenome ERZ509038 (study PRJEB26280, sample SAMEA2338719) | human gut metagenome | biome: human gut; feature: human-associated habitat; material: faeces... | reverse complement strand
TTCCTTCCGTGTTCTCTGTTCGAGATTCTTACTTCGCAGGGTGAAAATACGAATTCTCACCCTGATCGAGCTCCTCATAAAGACAACTTGCCAAATATATATTATTTTATGTAATATATAACTATGATAGATTCTCCAGAAACCGGCAGAAGTCGCTCCGATCAACCGCACTTGTGTTGTCCGGAATCCCCCAAAAACAGAATACGGAACTACCAGTTTTCTGCCAGATTCAGCAGGGCAACACTGTCACGCAGAGAGTTCAAAATTGATTCATCCACAATCAACAATCCGTTGAATTGAGGCGGATTCAATAGAAAACTTGCAACTGTTTGCGAATTTGGAACCCCATCCTGTTTCAAAACTTCCACCGCACTGTTGGTTGGTGCCAGTAACAGCGGATTTCCTTTGAGCCCCCGTGTAAGTTCTTTCAAAGTCGATATCTTACCGGAATCGGCAACGCCGCGCAGTAACGTAAAACGGTCTCTGCTCCGCAAAATCCCCTGAATGACTTCACTTTGAGCTTTTCTCTTTCCGCTTCCATTGAATGGGACAAATCTCTCATTCAATGGCTGATACAATCCCTTTCGTTATCACATACTGTTCCGCTTCCATGACCACTTTCGGCACCAAGTAATTGCCCGGCAAATGGTACAGTTCCCGATGATTTGCCAACGCCTTTTTCAAACGTTCAAGAGGAATACGCTCCAGATTCTGCGTTAAAATCTCCGCAATGATCTGTTCCTCTTTCAACACGCTGACACGCGCAAAAAGCTCCGGCAATATTTCATCAATTATTTCGTTCAAATTGATATTTTCTTTTTCAGCCATCCGCTCATACGCCACTCTTGCCAATATCTCCTTTCGTCCCGGGAAAGCTATTGCAGCTGATGATTCCGCACCGATTCCGGATCTGCTTCCGTCAATTTGAACGACTGAGTTTCCAGCGATGTTTCATGTTGCTCCACCGCATTCAGAGTATGACCGAGATTCCCTTCCTGTCGTGTAATCTCATCATCAATATCCCGTGTCCGTTTGGAAAATCGTTCCTGAATCTCTGCGGAAACGCCCGCAATCTCAAAACCTTTCACGTTCCCACGGAAGTTAAAACTTTCCTCAATTTCATAACCGAGCTTACGACACTCCATAGCAAGCATATTCTGGTAAACTCTGCCGCAGTAACGAATCGCTCGGCATATTTCGGAATTTTCCAGAGCCTTGTAAATACCGTCCTTCGTTTTTGTTACATTGCAAACCACATTATGCGTATGCAGCTGAGGATCAAGAAGCCTGCTTGTGTCATGCTGAAAACTTGCATAAACTACGTTCCGGTAACCTCATGATTCTGTGTATTGACATTCGCTCCGCTACGAATCCGGACTGCCGCAAAACGTTCCAGTTCTTTCATCGCAAACGCAACCGATCTCCGGTGCGCTTCAATCAGCCGTTGATCAAACAAACTCATCACGGATACCGACTTCTGCGCCGAACATTGAAAGTCGTAAAAACGAATCCCGCCAGCAACCGTCCGCTGTGTCAATTTCTGATGCGTAACCGGATTGAGATCCTGTTGGAAAAGGCTGAATACCTCCGCTGAAACCGTCTGATTCGCAATCCCGAAATCCTCTGCCAGACGACCATGCCAGACTCCTGCCATACGTTCTTTTTCGGAATAATAATCATTGCACGACAGATGATTGAGAAAGAACTCTTTCCCCTTGCCGCGAACTGCTTTGATTCGTGCCATTGTAAACATAAACCATCTCCGGAAAATACTGCAAAACAGCATAAATCCGTTCATCCGAGAAAGCAACCGCAAACCCGCCGCCGATGAAAACACTTGCGCAGATGTTCACATCATCCCAAACAAAAGTAAAATGAAGAGGCAATATTCCTATCGCCGGGCGATAGGGAAAATTATGTGTTTTGGGGCATTGTATATTCAATATCGACCAAGCAGAATAAAGCAATGAAAAAAGTTCTGAATAATCAAGCAAAAGTTCGCAGAATATATCTTGTTATCACAAAAAATATCTCAACAATACAGTTTTACGTTTGAAATAAACAGAGCAGACGGTATATTTCAGCTATGATACGGAAAACAAACTCTAAAACAAGGTCTGTTGAAATGGATGATCGCTGGCTGTCAATGAAAGAAATTTCCGAGTATCTCGGCGCCCGCCGGGAGACGATTTACCGCTGGATTGAAACAAAAGGTATGCCCGGACACCGTATCGGGCGCAGCTGGAAATTTAAAAAAGACGAAGTTGATGCATGGGTAAAAGCGGATAAGGCAACGGAATAATCGGAATTGAAATTATGAATGATAACGAACAGAAATTTTTGAACGAATTGGATGCCAAACTTTGGAAAGCGGCAGACAAATTACGTTCTTCCGTTGATCCCGGCGAGTATAAAGATGTCGTGTTGGGATTGATCTTTATCAAATATGTAAGTGATGCTTTCGATGCCCGCAGAGAAGAGTTGAAACGGCTTTTTGCTGATCCGGAAAGCGATTATTTTCTTGGCACAGTTGATCTGGATGAAATCAATGCGGAATTGGAAATCCGGGACTATTATGCGGCAGATAATATTTTCTGGGTTCCGGCGTTGGGACGCTGGAAAATGCTGCAGGATAACTGCCGGTTGACAATCGGTCAGCAAATTGAAATCAAAAACGGGAAAACTCATATTTACGAGTTCAAGAGTACCGGACGTTTGATTGATGATGCACTGGATGCCATTGAAAAAGAAAATCCGAAACTGAAAGGTCTGTTGAACAAAAATTACACACGTTTTCAAATTGATCAGGAAAAACTGGCGGGGCTGATTGACCTTATTAGTTCTATTCCATTTGAACATGCCACAATGAAATCGAAAGATATTCTCGGGCATGTTTATGAATATTTCCTCGGACAATTTGCTTTGGCAGAGGGAAAAAAAGGCGGACAGTTCTATACTCCGAAAGCGATTGTTTCCCTGATCGTGGAGATTCTGGAACCGGATCACGGGCGTGTCTTTGACCCGGCAATGGGTTCCGGCGGATTCTTTGTTCAGAGCGAACGATTCCTTCGTGAACATGTCGGCAGAATTGATACTATTTCCATCTATGGACAGGAATCCAATCCGACAACCTGGCGTCTGGCGGCGATGAATATGGTGATCCGCGGATTCGGATTTGATTTCGGCAAAAAGAATGCAGACAGCTTTCTGGACGACCAGCACCCCGATTTGAAAGCAGATTTTGTTATGGCAAATCCGCCATTCAACCTGAAAGACTGGGGCGGAGAGCAATTGCAGGATGATCCCCGCTGGGTCTACGGCACTCCCCCTGCCGGAAATGCAAACTTTGCGTGGATGCAGCACATGCTGTATCATTTGGCTTATGGTGGAAAAATGGGACTTCTTCTGGCAAATGGTTCCATGAGTTCAAATACCAATAACGAGGGTGAAATCCGGAAAAATCTGCTGGAAGATGATAAAGTAGAGACAATTATTGCCCTGCCGGGACAGTTGTTTACCAATACCCAGATCCCTGCCTGTATCTGGTTTTTGCGCAAAGGCGAAAAGCCCCGCCCCGGAGAGGTCCTTTTTATTGATGCCCGTCAGATGGGCTATATGAAAGATCGTGTCCTGCGTGATTTTTCGGATGAAGATATTCAGAAAATCGCCCAAACGGTTCATAACTGGCAAAAGGGCGGGAATTATGAAGATACAGCAGGTTTCTGCCGCAGTGCAAAACTGGATGAAATCCGGAAAAATGACTACATTCTTACACCGGGACGCTATGTCGGCACGGTGCGGGATGAATCGGACAATCTGACTTTTGCTGAAAAAATGAAACCGCTTGTTGCAGAATACAACACTCAATTGAAAGAAGCGGCAATTCTTGATGCAAAAATTAAAGCAAATCTTCTCAGTCTCGGATTTGAGGTGAAATAATGAAAATCGAATACCGCGGCACATCCAAAACCGGCGGCTGGTTTGTTAGAACATGAGGTGATAGAATGAGTGAATTCCATGAATTTTTGAAAATCAGTGCTGTTGCACAAGCGTTGTCCAATGCTAATTTTGCAACAAATCCAGCCATGATTGAATTCAATAAAGAGTTGGCAGAGAAATGTATTGGTGAAGCAGAGACACTTGCTCCTGCTGAAAAAGAACTGTTGAAGTTTTTTTGCGGTCAGCTTTTTGACGAAATAAAAAGACAAAAGGGCTTCTGAAATGATTGATTACAGCAAATTACAACTCTCTCTGCATCATTTGGAATTGCAATATGAAAACTGGCTGCATTTGCCCAAAGGTCTGCTTCCGGAACTGGTAATGGAGGGGATTGCGGAATCGGTGATTCAGCGTTTTGAGGTCTGTTACGACTGCATGTGGAAAGTGCTTGCCCGGTATTTGCGGGAAGAGTTAGGTCTTGCAGACGTTCCGGCAAGCCCCAAGCCGATTTTCCGATTGGCAGCGGAAAATAAACTGCTTCCGTCCCCGGTTGAACAATGGATACGCTATGCCGAGGCAAGAATCGGAACATCTCACGATTACAGCGGCGAAAAAGCGAAAGAATGTCTGGATATTGTTGGAGACTTCATTGCGGACAGCCGGGAACTTTATACAACAATGAGCAAAGAGTTATGGCAATCGTAAAGGATATTGACATTACACCGGAACAGCGTCAACTCGTCTGTTCCATCTTTGCAACCCATTTGCCGGATACGGAAGTGTGGGCGTACGGTTCCCGTGTACATTGGAATGCAACGCCATCCTCAGACTTGGATCTTGTGGCATTCTGCTCCGACAAAAGCGGACTCGCCAACTGCCGAGATGCCTTTGCGGAAAGTTCTCTGCCGTTCCGTGTGGATCTCTTTTTATGGGATGAGATACCTGAAAATTTTCAAGATAGAATCAAACAGGAATATGCTGTTTTAATTTCTAAAAAAGAAGTAAAATGGGATAAAGTAAAGTTAGCAGAAACAGTTTCTCTATTGGGTGATGGATTACATGGGACGCCAATATATAATCCCAATGGGGCATATACCTTTATCAATGGTAATAATCTATCTTCCGGTTTTATCATCGTAAAGGAAGATACAAAGTGGGTTTCTGTTGACGAATATAATAAGTATAAAAAAGACCTGACGGATAGAACGGTTCTCGTTTCTATCAATGGAACTATTGGAAATGTTGCATTGTATAGAGGCGAAAAGTGTATTTTAGGGAAAAGTGCTTGTTATCTCAATGTAAAAAAAGAGTATTCTAGAAAATTTATTTACTATGTATTAACGCATCCTAATTTCCAGAATTATGCTGTTTCTGTTGCCACAGGAACTACAATAAAAAATGTATCATTAAAACAAATGCGTGATTATGAGTTTTTCTGTCCCCCTCTTCCTGAACAAAAACGTATTGCGGGGATTTTGTCGGCATTTGATGATAAAATCGAGTTGAACCGAAAGATGAGCAAGATGTTAGAGGCGATGGCAGAAGCATTGTTCAAAAGCTGGTTTGTGGATTTTGAACCGGTCAGGGCAAAAATCGCCGCAATAAAAAACGGCAAAGATCCCGAATTGGCGGCAATAATGTCGATCTCCGGCAAAACCGAAGTCCAACTCGCCGAAATGAAAACCTTTTACCCTGACGCCTATTCCGAACTAGCCCATACCGCCAGCCTGTTCCCATCTACGATGGTTGAGAATGAAGATTTTTACGAAATTCCAGAAGACTGGGATATTTATAATTTCTCTGATATTTTGCAGGAATCAAAAGAGAAGTGCGGTGACCTTGATGTACCCGAATTTTCAGTAACAGACAATGGAATTGTGCCACGGAATGAAAAATTCAAAAAGAATTTATCGGCATCGAAAAATAAAAACAAACTCTTGTGCAAAAATCAATTGGTTTTCGGCATGAGTCGAGAAATCCTCAACTGGGGAATTATGGCAGATGAAATTGGCGGTGTAAGTTCCGTCTATAATGTTTTCAACGTTTCCTCAGACATTGATCCCGAATATCTGCGTATGTTCATTACAAATCAGCTGATTTATTTCAAGGATTTAATCAAACCTGCCGCTCGAGAAGGTCAATCCATTGATAGAAAAGTCCTTATGCAGAAAAAAATCTATATACCAAGCAAAAAGTTGCTTGAATATTGGTTGAAGCTGCATTCTACTATGAATAATAGGATGAAATGGCTTATGGAGCAACAGCAAACGCATTTGAAACAACAAGAAAATATTTTACAACATATATTTACAACCGAGGAGTCATAAAATGAAAGAAGATGCATATCAAGAAGTCTATTCCAACGATGATTTGTTTAATATTACATCATGGGGGGCGGATTTATCGTTTCGCGAACTGAATATCATGTATGAAGAAGGCGATTTATTAAAACCTGAATTACAGCGCAACTATGTGTGGACCAAATGGGAAGCCAGCAGATTTATTGAATCCATATTATTAGGACTTCCTATCCCAAGTATATTTTTAGCAGACACCAAAGATAATAAAAAACTTATTATTGATGGATATCAAAGAATTATGACTATGTATGATTACATGTATAGGGGCTTTTTTGCGAATGAAAACAAGGTTTTTAAGTTATCAAATACTGACAGGATAAATGCACGTTGGCGTAACAAAGCTTTCAAAGAATTATCATTGGATGATCAACGCAAGTTAAAGTTGGCAACAATTCATGCAATCATTTTTGTACAAAAATCACCTGCCAATGACGATACAAGCATGTTTCAAATTTTTGAACGTATTAACACAAGCGGACGATCTCTTAATGCACAAGAAGTACGTAATTGTGTATGTCAAGGACGCTTTAATAGCCTACTGTTCAAACTGAATCAATATGAAAATTGGCGTAAGTTATATGGGAAAGAACTGCCTGACGAACGAATGCGAGACATGGAATTGATACTAAGATTCTTTGCCATGAGAGAGATGGAATGGCAGACCATCGAGCAACGGCAAATTAATTTGAAGCAGTATCTTGACAGTTTTATGAAAAAAAACAGCGACAATATTGATCATTTTGAAGCATGTTTCATCCAAACAATAGATTTCTTATTTGATATATTTGATGATACAGCATTCAAAAACATTGACAAGAATGGTTCTTTTGTAAAAACGTGTAATCCGACTATTTTTGAAGCAATAATGATTGCTGCTGATGATTTCTTAAAGTCTAATAAAAAAAGACTGGATAAAAAAGAATATATTCAACGTAGACAGCAATTACTGTTGGATGAAGTGTTTTCTCAGTCTGCATCAATAAGAACAACCAATGTTGAAAATATTCTGCGGCGTATTAATCGTGCAAAAAGTATTATTTTTGGGCTATGAGGTCGTTTGTTCATGAATAACACAAAAGCACAAGAACGTCATACCGAGTGTTTACAACAAATGCAAGATATGAAAGCCGTGATTGATGCCGCACCGTTAGATATTTCTGCCCGCCTGCTAACGCGTTACTCCGTTATTTTATGTTGTGGAACTATTGAGCGCTGTTTTAAAGGGATTATTTCAGATTATTTTACTTTTCACCCACAAGTATCTAATTTTGTTAATCGTCATGTTTATAAAACTAGCATGAACCCAAGTTGGGATGATATTTCCGGAGTATTAAAAAGTTTCGATGATGCTTGGAAATTACAATTTAAACAACGTTCAAAAGAAGAAAATAAGAGTGCATTAAATTCTTTAGTTGATGCACGCAATAAAGTAGCACATGGGGGAAATATGAATCATAGTTTTAATGAGATTTTGCAATATTATAATCGTGCATGGGAAATAATTGTTATTTTGGATAATATTGTTAAATCTGAGGATCATGTATAAAATGCTAACGGAAACTGAACTTGAGAACTGGGCGTTGGAGCAATTCCGCTCGCAGGGGTGGGAGGTGCTGAACGGTGCGGCATTGGAACGGGATGATTTCCGTTCCGTGGTGCTGCGTGACCGGTTACTTGCGGCGTTGCGCAGGATCAATCCGGGTATACCGGAGTCCGCTCTTGATGATGCCGCAGATCAGGTTTGCAAACTGCAGTCTCTGTCAATGGAAGAGAATAACCGGGAGTTTCACAAACTGCTGTTGAATGGGGTCTCTGTTGATTTCAAGTTTAAAGATGAAAACAAACGGGATTCGGTTAAACTCATTGATTTTCAGAATGTCAGGAACAATCACTTCCTTGCAGTAAATCAGTTTACGGTCAAAGGTCCGCATAAGACCCGCCGCCCCGATGTTGTCTGTTTTATCAACGGTCTGCCCCTCTTTGTCATTGAACTCAAGGATATGACCGATGAAAATGCCGACATCTGGGATGCGTTCAATCAACTTCAAAATTATAAAAACGATATTTCCGACCTTTTCAACTACAATGAGGGACTGATTATTTCCGATGGCATTACGGCGCGAATCGGTTCGCTGACTGCCGACAAGGAGCGTTTTCAAGTCTGGCGCACACTGGAAAACGAACAGCAGAAGCCGGAATTCAAACTGGAACTGGAAACTGTCATCAAAGGATTTTTCCATCTGCCGCTTCTCTTGGATTATCTCCGCTATTTCATTATCTTTGAGCAGGACGGTGAAAAGATCATCAAGAAAATTGCCGGATACCACCAATTCCACGCGGTCCGGGCGGCGGTGGACTCTGTAATCAAGGCATCTTCCGGTGATCACCGGGGCGGTGTGGTCTGGCATACGCAGGGCAGTGGAAAATCCATTTCCATGTGTTGTTTTGTGGCAAAACTCTCCCATATGCCGGAAATGGAGAATCCCACTTTTGTCATTGTTACCGACCGCAACGATCTTGACGGTCAGCTCTATCAGACCTTCTGCGACAGCGTTTCTCTGCTGGGGCAGACTCCCGTTCAGGCGGACAGCCGGGACACTCTGCGGACAGAACTTGCCAGCCGCATTTCCGGCGGGATTTTCTTTACCACGATTCAGAAATTTTCCACTTTGGACGGTGAAACAACGCACCCAATACTTTGCAACCGCTCCAATGTCATTGTGATTTCCGATGAGGCACACCGCAGTCAATACGGTCTAAAGGCACGATTTGACCGCAAAAGCAATACCTATAAAGTCGGGTATGCCCGTCACATGCGGGAAGCCTTGCCCAATGCCACATTTCTCGGTTTTACAGGGACTCCGGTTGAATCGCTGGATCACGATACCCGTGCAGTTTTCGGAGACTACATCAGCATTTATGACATTCAGGACGCGGTCAGCGATCATGCGACCGTTCCGATTTATTACGAGAGCCGTCTTGCCAAGCTGGATATTGACCGGGAAAAGATCGAAGAACTGAACCGGGAAGCGGAAGAAGTTCTCGAAGAAGACGAAATCGAACAGCGGGAAAATACCAAAAGCAAATGGTCTCAGCTAGTGAAACTGGTAGGCGCAAAAGCACGTCTGAAAGAACTTGCCGCCGACTTGGTGACCCACTATGAAAAACGGACTGAAACTTTTATCGGTAAGGCAATGATCGTCTGTATGAGTCGTCAGATCTGCGTGGACCTTTACAACGAAATCATTGCATTGTGTCCGGCGTGGCATTCCGATGAGCCGGAAAAAGGAGCAATCAAAATCATTATGACAGGTTCCGCTGCTGACGAGCCGGAGATTGCCAAACACGTTTACAGCAAACAGACAAAAAAGAGGCTCGAAAAGCGTTTTAAAACTCCCGAAGATGAATTGAAACTGGTCATTGTCCGGGATATGTGGCTGACCGGATTTGATGCGCCATGTTGCCACACCATGTATGTGGATAAACCGATGCAGGGACACAATCTGATGCAGGCTATTGCCCGTGTCAACCGGGTTTTCAAGGATAAACCAGGCGGTCTGGTCGTGGATTATATCGGCATTGCCAATGAATTGAAAGAGGCTCTGAAAACTTATACGCAGGCAAAAGGCAAAGGGCAGCCGACTCTGAATATTCAGGAGGCATACCGGATTTTCCAGACAAAATTGGATGTAGTCCGCGGTTTCTTCGCCGGATTTGACTATTCCGCTTTCCGTCAGAATACGCTTCAGATTCTGCCATTGGCACTGGATCATATTCTTGGTTTGGATGATGGCAAGAAGCGTTATCTGGATGAAATCAGCGCTTTAAGCCGGGCATATGCTCTTTGCAGTACGCTTGATGAAGCAAAAGTCTTTGAAATGGAAATCGCGTTCTTCGAAGCGGTTAAGGCAATTCTCCTGAAATATACGGAAGTTGACCGTAAGAAAAGTGAAAGCAACAAGAATTCACTGTTGCGTCAGCTGCTGGATAACGCAGTATCTTCAAGCGGAGTGGAGGATATTTTCAAACTTTCCGGAATAGATAAGCCAAATATCGGTCTGCTTTCCGACGAGTTTCTGGAAGAACTGCGAAATATGAAGACAAAGAACCTTGCCGCGGAACTTTTGGAAAAATTACTGAAGGATGAGATAAAATATTATTGCCGTAATAATATCGTAATGGAGAAAAAATACGGCGATAGACTGATTGTCACCATGAATTTGTATCACAACAGGTCCATAGAAACGGCACAGGTCATTGCGGAAATGATCGATATGGCAAAGGATTTCAGAGCAGCACAGGAACATGATAAAAAGCTGGGGCTGACTCCGGATGAAAAGGCATTCTATGATGCTTTGGCTGATAATGAGAGTGCGGTTCGTGAACTTGGCGATGATACCCTGAAGAAGATTGCTGTTGAAATTACCGATAAACTGCGGAAAAGCGCAACTGTTGACTGGCAGAAACGGGAAGAGGTCCGGGCAAAACTCCGACTTCTGGTCCGCTCTGCTTTGCGACGCTATAAATATCCACCGGATAAACGGGAAGATGCGATTGATCTGGTATTGAAACAGGCTGAAGTTCTTTGTGACGACTGGGAGTAAGCATATTATAATGAGCAGTCATTTGAACATTCTTCTTGATACCAATATCATTATCTCCCTGAATGATTTGGAATATCCATTAGATCCAAGATTGGCAGAAATGCAGCGTCTTCTGGATCAACTCTCCTTCCATGTCTTTGTTCATCCGGCACAAAAGGATGATTTAAATCGGGATACAAATGCAGACCGCCGCAGGCGTAACTTATCGAGATTGGATCAATATAATGTTCTGAATTCACCGCCGGAGCCATCCCCAGAAGATATTTCAGCTTTAGGATGGGTTGAAAATAGAGACAACGATCGTGTTGATAATATATTGCTGTATGCCTTGAAATCAGGGGCTGTACATATTTTAGTCTCCGAAGATCGAGGTGTGTCGCGCAAAGCATACCGAGCCGGGCTTCAAGATCAGGTGCATCATCTGGATCAGTTTATCTTTTTCTTAAGGAATCAAGTAGAACCTGCATTTGAAGTCCCCTACGGAATTGAACTGAAACATATATACCGGTTGCACATCGAATCCTCATTTTGGGATTCTCTTCGTGAATCTTACCCCGGTTTTGATAGTTGGTTTCATGAGGCAGCCAGACAACATCGTCAGGCGTGGTGCATTTGCAATGAAAAAGATGAACCGCTGGCAGTATGTATTTTTAAGGAGGAAAATAATCCAGAGGTTACAACTGAACCGCATCAAACGTTATATGGCAAAGTATTAAAACTTTGTACGTTCAAAGTCGCAGAAGAGTTGCGTGGCCGTAAACTGGGAGAACGTCTGCTGTATACCGCTTTTAAGTATGCATCGGAAAATGGTTATGACCATGCATATATTCAAGTTCACGCACAAGATAAGTTGATAGAACTTTGTTCTGATTTTGGTTTTTACAAAATCGGCAAATACAACGAAGACGAAGTGTATGTCAAGGATATGAAAAATCCAGATACGGGTTTAGGGAGAGCTCATAATCCTTTTGAATTTGCGAAGTTATATTATCCTAACTTTCTTGATGGAAATAATGTAAATAAGTTTATTATTCCTATACAACCTCAATATCACAATGAATTGTTTCCTGATATCTCAGATGATGCAGAAGGCTTATTCGCTAACCAATTTTTATCACAACAGTCTCAAAGTAATACCATCAAGAAGGCATACCTGTGTCAAGCCAATACAAACCAGATTTCCTCTGGAGACATTCTCTTGTTTTACCGCTCTGAAGACAGAAAATCTATTCAAGTGATAGGCATTGTTGAACATGTCAAGCGTTTCTCAATTGATGATATAGCGATGGTGCAGGCATTAGTTTCAAAGAGAACAGTGTTTTCAGAGGAACAATTAAAAGAACAGCTAAAAAAGCCGACGCTTCTCATTTTATTCCGTTTTATAAAATATATTCCTAAAATTTATTGGGAAGGATTAAAAAACGCTGGAATTTCAGGGACAATACAGTCGATCCGAAAGATTTCAAACGAATCCTATTGCAGGATTACAGGAAAACTATGAAAAAGATTTTACTAATTTCAATACATCCAAAATTTGTTGAAAAAATTCTAACGGGAGAAAAGCGTTTTGAATTTCGGAAACATATTCCTTCATGCGAAATTTCTCACATTCTCATTCATGCGACAACGCCAGAAAAACGCTTAGTCGCAATTGCAGAGGTTGAACAAGTATTACAAGCGCCGCCTTCTGTATTATGGGAACAAACAAAGTATGCCGCAGGAATTCCCCGTTCTTTTTTCAGAGAGTATTTTTATGGGAGCAAAATAGCTTCCGCATTCCAGTTAGGTAGGGTGTTTCCCATTCCAGAAGATGTCGCACAGCAGATTGCATATTTACCACCACAATCGTATTCTTACTTTAAAGATCAAGGAAGCATTAAGCGATTAGAGCAAGTAATAAATCACGATATTGCGTCAAAGGTTATTTTTATTGGCGGAATACATGGGGTAGGAAAAACTTATTTTCGAAATAAATTTCTTCGTCCTGCAGGCTGGTATGGAATCTCGGCCAGTGAAATAATAAAACAAAAATCCGGCGAAGTAAATTTAAACAAAAGAGTTACAAAAGTAAAGAGCAATCAAGAACTTTTGAAGGAAGGACTCGTTCCGATAAAACAAAATTTCTACAAGGTTGCCCTGGATGGGCATTTTTCACTAATCAACGTAACGGGACAAGTAACATTGGTTCCGGAAGATACCTTTACAGAAATTAAGCCTGTTGCCATAATTGTATTGACCGCACCGATAAATATAATTCAAAGTCACCTGTGCAAGAGAGACAATCAAAAATATTCCAAAGATTTTGTTTCAAGTTTTCAAAAAAAAGAGATTGAATATGCTAAAAAAGTGGCAAAGCTACTTAGTATTCCAATGATCGTGATTGATTCCACGGAACAAGTTGCTCACTTACAAAGAAAGCTCAATCTTTTTCTTTTATCTTTGCTACAGCCTAAGTAGGGACTGCTGAATGCGGTAAAATCTATTGATTTTGAATAAATTGCAGCAGAAAAATTCTGATTGTGTAGTATCTTATTCCTGAAAAACGAGAAAAACCGTGCAGTAAGGAAAAAGAGATGTATCGAAAAACGTGTCAGAACAAAGTAATCGCCCAGCCATCCCCATCTGGATTTGAGATAGTCGGCGTGGTATGTTCTTCCCTGAACCCGAAGCAGAGGAGGATGGCATGGGACGCGAAAGACGTGATTATTGGGAGGCGCAACTGCCTGAGTATTGGAACAGCGGCTTGACGAACCAGGAGTACAGTGAACTGAAAGAACTTCCTTACGAAAGTACCCGTCGCTGGATCCGAGTGTTGCAAAAGACACGCCTAGATGGAGCGGGCGACTCGGAATCGTTGGAGCTGGTAGAGGTCAAACCTTTAGATGCGAGGGATAGCTCAGGGATTCGGTTACTGGTTGACGGTATAGAAATTGCGGTGGCAAAAGGTTTCGACGACACTACGCTGTCCGAAGTGTCGGATCTGCTCAAGGCACGGTCATGTTCGGCATCGGCGGCTCGGTAAGGATTTACTACTGTGCCACTCCGATAAACCTGCGAAAATCCTTCGACGGTCTTGCCGGAGCGGTGGAAGAGTATATCAGACATGCCCCTGAATCGGGGCATGTGTTCGCCTTCTTCAACCGCAATAAAAAACTGGTGAAGTTGCTGCAATGGGAGGATGGCGGTTTTGTGATCTGGATGAAACGGCTTGAACAGGAAGGCTTTCATATACCTCAATCTATTGACGGACGGATCGAATTGAGTGTCCGTGAGCTGTTGGCGATTCTGTCTGGGATTAAACCGCAGCATTGTTACAAAAGATATTCGAAAAAAATCCTGAACATTAATTGAATTTTAGGAAGTTTTCGGTATGTTTTTATTATGATATTACCGGAAGTTACAACATTTGACGCAGTCCGGCAGATTATTCGGGAACAAGCTGAGGAAATCGAAAAACTCAGCAATGAGCTGGCATGGTTCCGACGTCAGATATTCAGTTCCAAAACGGAACATTATATTCCCCAGGATAACACGCCCTCGCTTTTTTTCCGCAGAGATGTCACCTGAATCCCCGAAAGAAATCCAGACGGCTACGGTATCCGAACATGAACGGAAAGTCCGTCAGCCGAATGCACTTTCCGAGATTCCCGCTAACCTGTCGCGTGAAGAACGCGTGATTGATGTTCCAGAAGAATGGGAAGGAATGATTCTGATCGGTTACGAGGAAAGCGAACGGATCGCTACACCGGGTTGTATGTGATTCATTTCAAGCGAGCCAAATATGCCGATCCCTCTGATGTGTTGTGCGGTGTAGTTACGGCTCCTGCTCCGGGAAATGTTTTCGATTCAGTCAGCGGCAGAACCCGCTATGATGTCTCATTCGTAGCTAAAGAGGTTGTGGACAAGGTGGAGAATGCCATTCCTCTGGAACGTCAGGCACGAATCTTCAGCAACGAGGGACTGCCGGTGGCCCCGTCTACTTTGGAAGATTTCTATAAACGCACGGCGGATGCCCTGCTGCCTCTTTATGAGCGGATGATTGACCGGATTATGCACTGTGACATCCTTCATACGGATGAGACATTCATCAGATCAATGGTCAAAGGGACAAAGAAGTGTATGCAAGCTTACCTGTGGTGTCGATTGACAGGAATCGGGCCGCCGATGATCGCTTTTCACTTTTCGCTGTCCCAATCCCGGGATGTTGCAGAAAGTTTGCTCGGAGATTACTCCGGAACAATCATCAGAGACTCTTACGCGACCTATGAAAAACTGGACTGCGAGGTCGCTTGTTACTGGGCACATGTCCGCAAACGCTTGCTACAAGCCGCTGAAAACGGATATACGAAAGCTGAGCCTCTATTGAACCTTTCTGAGTGAGCATACTGCAAAAGAGAGGGTGGAAAAGAAGGGCACAGAGATCGCACTCTTTCAAGAGTGGAAAAATGCACGTCGGCAGTCACAGAAGCTGATTAAAAATTTTTTTTACCAATGCCGAGTTCTCAAGAACTCGGTACGTCCCGTCCTCCCCAGTCACGCAAGCAGTCTCCTATGCTCTGAACATTGAAGAAGAGCTCAAAAAATTCCTGAAGGATTCCAGACTGGACATCGACAACAACCCTGCAGAACGGCTCAATCGGGGAATTGCGATCATCCGAAAGAACTGCCTCTTTGCCGGAAGTGAGGCTGGCGGACAGCGTCTTGCTATCCTGTATTCATTCGCCGCAACATGCAAAGCGAACGGCATCTGGTTCAGGAAATGGCTCGAAGATATTCTTCTGCGCCTCACGACAACTCTGACCGGACAGATTGGTTCTCTGCTTCCCAGGGGAGAAGCAAAGTAGCCAATGAGCTCATGTCCAGTATTATAAAGCGAGGAATGCCGTCTGGCACTCAAACGCCAGACGGCATCATCCTTCCTAAACTCTAATTTTTTCCAAAACTTCAACACCGATATCCCCCTCACCATGGGGCTCAATGGGCATATACTTTGAAAAATGCCGACGAAATCATCCGGAAACGTGTTGCGAATGAAGATACGGGCATTGCGATCGGTCAAGGCAGTGAAACTGCCGATACGGGGGCGGTCTGGCACGGATTGCGCGATCAGTCGGATGCGTTGAAGGCGGACATCGAAGCCGAAGCGATGAAAGAGAAGTTCGGCGCGACGTATGGAAATTATGTGAAGCTGCGCCGTTTGCAGAATCTGGTGAAACGTTCCGGAACTCCGCATTATCTGAAAGAGGCGCAGAAAGTTGCCGATGAGATCATCAAGACAGACCCGGCGAGTCAGTTTGCCGCCGCGGCGGGTTATCTGAAAGGCGAGATTCTGGCGTCCCGATTGAAAGAAAACTCGCCGAAGAAAGAGATCAAGGAGGTCAAGGATTATCTGAATCGGTTTGTGAAGCAGCAGCCGAATGGTCTTTACCGTGGAGAAGCGCTGATGCTTCTTGGCAAAATCAGCCTTGAAATTGAGTGGAACGCGAAAGATGCGGAGAAATATTATTCACAGGCTCTGGCATGGTTCCGCAAGGCAAGGGAAAAGCGTGACGCGCTGAGCCTTTACGCCGCGATGGACGATGATCTCAAGAAACAGTCTGCTTCCACGCAGAAACCAACTGCTGAGCAGGTTCTTTAAGTTTCCTCCTGCAAGATTACTCTTTGGGTTGGCAGAATATCTTCCCATTCAGAATCGGCAAAGTGAGTTGATGTCAATAAATTCCATTATCCATGCTAAAGTATACACAATTTTTTTGGTATTATTTTATGAGCCCGATTGTAATAATCTGTCCGGGAGCCATTTGAATGTTCAGTCCTTTCTCCGGAATAGATTTTCTGCCGGAGACGGGCGATTCATCCAGGTTCAGCATCTGAAAGTGCGTCCATTTCAGATTGAAGAGAAGAGTATCTGCCTGCATTTCTCCAGTCGGGTTGAAAAGACGGAGAATCTGCATGGAGCCTTTTTCCGCCGGTTTTAAAGTACTGAACCGAATTGACGAATTGCCGGAAAGCCCGATCAGAGAACAGCTTTCCGTCCATGTCCCGTTTACAGTTTTGCATTCACGGATCAGCGGTTTAACCTGGAATCTCTCAAGCTCCTCCAGTGCTTCACGGGATGCGGCTGGAAATATGGAATAATGGTACAAGTGTCTGCCATGACATTGTGCATCGGGAGTCGGAATCGGATTGCTCCATGATTTCTTTCTTGTCAGAATGTTTCTGCCATCACGGAAGACGCCTGTACTCAGGAGCAGAGTAAAGCAAATTTCACTGTTGTCTGAGTCAGAAACCTCATATTGAGAAAATTCCCTTCCGCAGACAGTCAGATTTCCCGCCTGAACGGCTCCATGGGCGGGATACAGTCCCTGGGGCTTGTCCCAGATATCAATGACATCTTCCGGACCGCTTTTCCTGAGTTCATCCCAGAACTGCTGTTGAGCCATGGCATGTTTGCAGTTCCGCCCCAACGGGAAATGAACGCGAAGGCGATGCTGATCGGCGTGATTTTCAAATTCCGTCCGGATATCCACTCTTGCCGAGTTCCGGTAGAAAGTGTAAATTGTTGCCAGGTTCAGGAGAATGGTCTTCTTCGCACGCTTGTTTCCCTGCCGGTTCAGCACAGCAGGAATGCGCATACCTGCCTTCACTTCGATCTCAAGACTGAAAGGGGTTCTTTTTCTTATCCGCCGGGAAATTTTCGCCCCGGTCGAGAGTACCGGATTGTCTTCCTGAGGTGGAGAATACGTGAACAGGTCGCCCGTATTTCCTCCATCGACAAAAGTATTCAAACCCGAAAAGGAGTCCCCGGTCTTCCGATTGTAAAGGGAAAGCGTACCATCAGGCTCCACCCTGGCTGAAATCAACTTGTTTTCAAAGGAAAAGTCCGATGTCCCGCTTAGAACAGGCAGAGAACTGCTGTTGCGTCCGGGAATGATATGGAACAAAGAGAATCCGCATGGAGGCAAATCCGTCTCAAAAGTTACCGTGTAATGCGTGCTTGATGGAAGCAATGAGCTTCCTGCCGCCTTTCTTTTCGGTATTTTTGAGATGTGTGCATCAATAATCTGTCCTTTTGAATTGCAAAGACGAAACGCTCTTACTTCATCCGGCAGCTCCACGGACAGGGAAACCGTCTCTCTGCCGGAACGCGGAACGGGATGGAAGAGAAGCAGACGACATAACTCATCCGGATGTTTTTTCCATTTTGCCGCGATTCTGTCCAGCAGTCTGCCGATGACGATCTGCGTCGTTTCAAGCGCTCCCCTCCCACGGGACTCGATATTATGGATTGCCTCATCTGTACAGCAACCATAGATGCTGTCATGGGCGTGGTTCTGCATCGCCGACTGCCAGGCGGAATGAATATGCGCGGCATCCTCTGTGCCGTTGCCGAAAAGAGCAGATGCCGCCAGTAGCGGTTCGGCGTAATGAATCAGAAGGTTTTCCAAATGCTTGTTCAGGCATTTCAGGGGCATTCTGGCGGCAAGAGTTCCGCTTGCATGCAGATAGCGCGAAAGCGGCACAATCAACTCCCCCCTGATTTTCGGGAAAAGAGATTCCGGAAGCCGTTTCAAATGCGCAATATAATCGGAATAGGAACCGGCGCTGACGGGAATTCCCAACTGTCTCGAAGCTTCCCGCACATATTTGGAAAAGTTGCTTTGCGGAAAACAATGGTCTCCGCCGACAGCCAGCAGAAACATGCCGGATTTTTCAAATGGGGCAAGGCGGGCCAGATCGGCGCGGAATCTCTCAACGGTATCCTGAACGGAAACGAGAGGCCGGTCCAGGTCGAAAGTCGGATAACCGAATCTCTGAAAAACACCGATGACTTCGGAACCGTCCGGGCCTTCCCAGATGAATTCATTGGCATCGCATCCGATCCCCCGTCCGCTGATAAAGCTGTCTATCCCGAATCCCCGCAGCAACTGAGGCAACTGTCCGATATTCCCGAAATTGTCCGGCAGGTATCCGATCTTCGTATTACCTCCGAAATCTTCCGCAATGCGTTTCCCCTCCAAAAGATTGCGGATGATGGACTCACCATGAATCAGACGGGTGTCGCACTGGGTGTACCAGGGACCGACATGCACTCTGTTCCGGCGAATATAGGATTGCAGTTCTTTCCGGCGGGACGGCCGGATTTCCAGATAATCCTCCAGCAACACGGTCTGCCCGTCCAGAGTGAATTGAAATTCCGGATCTGTCCGCAGAATTTCCAGAAGCGAATCCATCATGTCCACCAGGCGGACTCGAAACGCTTGAAATGAGGCATACCATTCCCTGTCCCAGTGAGTATGGGCAACGACAAGGACATGTTGTTTTTTGTGAGCATCCTCCATGATAACATCTCCAATATGATTAATATTCCGTATTCAATATTCTCCGGCGTTCCTGCTCCGGAATCTCGTAAAAGTGCATTCTCAGGTTTTTGCGGTTAAACGGATAGCCGTAATATGTGCCGTGAATGGAGCCCGACAGTCTGCGCAAGGCGAACTTTGAGCCGACAGAGAGCCTCAGATGCAGATTCCGCCGGGAATTGAAGCGGAGAATTCTGCGGAACATGCCGTCTGCAAAAGAGACTTTTTCCCGGGGGAGTTCCCCCAGTTCATGTTTGATTTGAAATTCAGTTTTTTTGCAATCGGGGAGAAGGGGCATAATCTGCAAACACATGTTTCCTTTCTTGCCGTCCGGTTCAAAACTGCAGAAAAAATCCTGTCCCGGCAACAACCTGTCTGCCAGAAAGAGGACTCCGCTTCGAGTCGCGGGAACAATGATCTCCCCATCCGGGGAACAGGAGCAGATTTTCAGTTTTCCATTTTCATCAAGAAAAGTAATCTGTCTCCAGTTGCACGCGCGATATTCCGGCAGAAGAACGAGGGTTCCTCCTTCCGGCAGATTGCAGAGTGTCACCAGCAGATAATGTTCCCCGGGAGAATTCCGGTAGAATGCACGAAACTCTCCTGAGACGGCGGCAAGCCTGACTCCGTCATGATGGGTATAACGGGCATGGAAGAAGAAGTGTTTCAGGGAATCCCGGAAACGGACCAGGCGCGCGGCATCCTCCTGAATGCGGAGGATATCGAATTTCAACCCCTCCAGAAAAGCGCGCTGCAGCGTCGGATAAACCATGCGGTCTTTCCAGCAGCCGTTGCTGTGCCCGAAATAAACCTGATGTTCGGGGAAAGTATAACGATAAGTTTCAATATTATGCTGGAATCCGGATGTCATCGGCATGGCATAGCGAGCAAGTGCATCTGTCACAGCTTCCTGTATCTGAAGGAAATCCGGATGTCCTTCGGAAAATTCCCGGTACAGGGAAACAAGAAAACTAAGCATTGCACTGCCGCCGTCGCCCGCGCCTTCAATCCCCAGAAAAGAGTTGTATTCCGGGCGTTGCGGTGCATTTCCCAACTGATCGTGATAAATGACGGAATGGCGATAACGCCCGACATAACGGCGAATCCAGTAACGGATGTAATCCTGAAATTCCGAACTGAAGCTGGACATACGGGGATATTGCCTTGGAATGACGGCTTTGCCCCGGCGGATTTCTTCCATTGCCTCCTCCGGCAAAGGGGGCGGCGCTTCCATGTCGGAAGAACGATAGTCCAGTCCTCGCAGAAATTGCCGACGGTCCAGCAGAACCCCGTCCTCAAGGATTTCCTTTCGGGAAACGCCGCGTAGCCAGTCAGCCTGCGCATAGAAGGGGGAATACGCGCTGGAATGAAAGTAGGAGCCGAACCGCATTTGATAGCGTTCAAACAGTTTCAACATTTCCAGAAACGCCTTTTCCCCGCCACGCTGCGGATCAGGCAGATAAAAGGTTGGACAGTTGTGATCCATGGCAGCCTGTCCCCACATCTGAATATGTTCCATTCCCAGATACCAGGCTCGATCCACATGATTCTGCGCCACTTTTTCATACGGTGGCGGCTGTATCTCCGGAAGATCCGCCTCGACGGAGGCAAGAGATGCCGCATAATATCCGTTGCTTTCGACGGTCCATGCCGGATAATGGACGTCCGGCGGAAAGATTGCGTCAAAGATTTTCCTGTAAAGAACGGCAGCCTTGTGCCAATCTCCGCGATGCAGGGCAAAATAAAAGGTGAAGACTGCCTGTTTTCCCGGACGCACCCGATGCAGTTTTTCCACACTGAGAGTTACGGAGTCCCTGGCCACAGACGGGACGCAGCGGAAGCGGGTTAAATACAGTTCCGCATCGGGTGCCGCAAGAAACAACCCCTCTTCACTATTGGAGAAATCGCAATAGCAGAATGCGCCGCGCGGATAGATTTCCTCCTGATTGCCGCGAGTCGCGGGATTTGGAACCAATACCGGTTCATATTTCGGAAACAGTAACTCACTGTTTTTCCATTCTGTCCCCAATCCTGAAAATTGCAGAGTGCGGATGGAATCCAGAAAAATATAACGCGAACTGTTCATTATGGAATATTTCAAGGAATATAGCCCGTCATCCAATACTGAGAACCGGGTTTTTATCAATATTCCCGGCAGTGTTTCCCAGCGAAATTCCAGCAGAAAACCACGGGAATCGGAATGAACCCTGCGGCATTCCGCAGTGCCGGAAGTTATTTGACCTTCCGAGGTCTCCAATTCAAAGAGCGGCAGGGAATTCCACGGCGACAACAGCCGGCTTCCCCCAACCATGCCTCCTTCGCAGAAGTTCAACCGGACGGCATCCCAGCAGACCGCCGCGCCGCCGGAAATGAACCTGTCCCTATGGAGCGCCATTTCGCGGCACAGCAGCTGCGGCAGCCCGAATACGGGTTGTTTTCCATATCTGTGGAGCTCTATGATGAAAAAAACTTTTCCATCGGGAATATCGGATGCGGCGAAAAACGAATCCAGCGCACAGTAAAGCCTGTGGTCTTTTTCCGTTACAGGAAGCTGTTGCTTACGATTATTATAAACTGCAAAAAAACGAACCTGATCAGTAGTCCCTTCCGTAAAATACGGCAGTTCCAGGGCAAGTGGCAAAAAAACATTGTTCCAATTTAATGTTTCCGAATAGAAACAGGCGGAGTTACAAGCACGGCGCGAAATCTTCAGATTGGAAGGTGGAAAATCCGATCCGTCTGTCAGAAATACAATTCTGCGAATCTGTTTTCCCCCGAGAACCATGGACAAGTCAAACTGGTTGTAACCGGCTTTCAGGCAGAAATCCCCTGTAAGCCGGAACCAGAACCATTTCTGCGGTTCCGCCCCCTGTATCATTTGTTCTGCTGCGGGGGCGTTGTTTAATGAAGCATGGAAATTCCAATTCCCGCGCTTCGGGATGCGAACCTCCAGCCAGATATGGCAGGGAGACGCTTCCGGCGCCCAGACGGGAAAACTGCCGTATTCCAGATGATCCAAGGCGGCAAAGCCGTCTTCCGAGACATGCCAGGTGTAATCGGAGGCTTCACCGCCGGAATAAGTCTGATTGATTTCCAGTTTTCCCTCGGTTCCGGTACGGCTGCGGGAAGCCTCGCTGAAGATCAGAAAGGCTGCCGCATCCGCACCGGTCACAATGACTCCCGGTTGAACTGGAACCACTTCATCCGTCGCCATGGCCAGTTTTCCGCCCGCGATTCTGCAAGACTCCAGACGGGCGGCGGGAAGCGGAAAGGTCTGAACTTGATTTTTCATGGGAACTTCACTTCGAGCTGATCAAAGTAAAGCGCTCCTTTCTGATTCGGATTGCTGAACCCGATCCGGATATGAGAATCCTTTTCATTCCGGAATGTCCCTGAAAGTTTTACCCATCCGTTCCTGTCGCCAAGGGCGGCCGGACGGAGCGTCAGGTAAATTTTCCGTTCCTGATGATTATAAAGTTTCACTTTCCCGTATTCTGTGCATTCGGGATCTTTTTTCATAAATACGCTGACAGTGACATTCTGTTCCGGGGGCAATGTGATAAATGGCTCATGCTGTTTCTGCGCGTCCACTTTCAGCGAATGCCTGCCGCTTCGCGCCACACCGGAGAAACGGCCGGGCGATTGCTCAAATGACGGATCATGGAAAAACGGATCATAGGTTCTGCGGATTTCCTGAACTTTCTTCCCGTCTGCGGAAAACTCAAAAATCAACCGTCTGGTGAAATCTCCTTTTACCGGGGACGGAATACGTTTCACGATCTGCCCGCGGGCGGGAACCCTGAAGATTTCCCTGCCGAGCTCTTCCCTGCCGGTTCCGTCCAGAATTCTCATGGTGACATTCTGTTCCGCCTTTGTCGGATTCAAGATTTGCAGTTCGTAGGACATTCCCTGCGGAGTCTGATGCGGAAACACAAAATTCAATACCGGCATGGAGACCTTTTCCTTTTTGCTGCACAGGAGCAGCGAGGAGGAACGCGCATTGGGAAGAATAAACTCGCCGCATCCGGCGGGGACAGTCCGGAATGTCCCTTCGGAGGCAAGAACGAAGACCGGCTCAAACCTCCGGAGGAGCTCTTCCGGCAAGGAGAATTTCAAACCGTCAATCCGGTTCAGATTACGGAAATTGAGCAAAGCCAGACCGCAGGAATCCGATGCGTCCAGAAGTGCCGATTGAACTTCGGATTGTCTGAATGCCACCGGTTCAATTTCATACCGGGCGTCACTGACAATTTTCATCAGACTGTCCCGCAGATGGACGATTCTCGTGATTTCGTCGGAGACGAATTTCCATACCAGCTCGAAGCGCAATCCGTCCTTATAGGCATTGGTGATGTTGGCAACAGCCTTGTCCGGCCACCAGCATCCGTTGTGCATCCCCTCGTAAACAATCATTTCCGGAAAACTGTAACGGTAAGCCGGGACATTCCTCCGGAAATTTGAAATCAGGCACGATGCCTGAGTATTGTAACAGTCGCTGATTCCTTCAATCATCGGAGAGAATCCGGCGACCCTGCCGCGGAATTTCCGGTTCAGATCGACGAGGAATTTGTAACGGGAGACGCCTTCTGTTCCATCTCCCCAAAGGTTCCAGTGCGGATTGAATTCCACTGCATTCGGGCGGAGGCCGAATACATCCAGATACGGCACTTCGATTCCGTAAAGTGTTTCATAACGGCCGATCCAGAAATTCAGCCAGTCGCGAAACTCCGCGGACTGAAATGCCAGAGGATGCAGTATCTGCGGATTCAGACGTTTCTGTTCCGCCTCCTCCAATGATTTTATTCCGCTCCTTTTCCACTCGGGATATTTTGTCAGATCGCGCTCAGGCGTTTTTCTTGCCGCGGTGTAAACCGAATTCTTCACGATCCAGTCAAAAGAAGGAGGCCGGACTTCGGGAGGAAACTGTTCCCAGGGGACTCCCCGGAATTTTTTCGAGATGACCTCATAGAGGCCGATTCCGCATCCCCAGAAATAAGCTCCCGTATGCAGGCCGCTCTGATGCACCCGGTTGAACATCGCTTTCAACCCATCCTCGCCGCCGCGCACGGGATCTGCAAGAGGATAGCCGGGGCATGAATGACGCCCGGTCTGCCCCCAGTACTGGACATGATTCAACCCCAGACGCCATGTGTGGTTGATTTGCAGTTCCGCCTCTTCCGTATAGGCGGGATACTCCGCATTGGACCAGAGAACCGCAAGATAGCCATTGGAATATTTCTGCCAATCCGGATACTGCGGTTTTGGAAAATGGCGGTAGAAGAAGTTCCTGTAATGGTTTGCGGCGGCCTTGAAATCTCCGGAATGCAGCAGAATTTCAAAAGAATATTCCGCCTGTTCTCCTTTCCGGATTGCGTGGCGGGTGTCGATTCCCATCATGATGCCCTTGCCGTTCGGCGACTTATGATAGAAATACTGGGCGGCAAGCAGTTTCGGCTGGCCTATGATTGCGATCCCGTGACCGCCGCCGGAACAATCCATATAGTTGACACCGGCGGAACCGGGATAGATTGCGGGCGGCAGGATATTCTTCCTCGGATTTTTCACCAGCGTCGACATCAGAGGGAAAGAGCAGCTCATCTTCCGCGCCGTCCTGTGTAAAGCAGATTCCCTGCAAGGTGGGATAACGGACATGCAAAATGGGAATTTCCGACTCATTGTTCACTTTGATGCGGGCGTTGATCACATTCCCGGAAAGCCGTGTTTCCGTCTCGATGCGGATTTTCCCCTCGGGAATCTCCGCAAGATAACGGCAGGTTACAGTGCCGTCGTTCTTTTCCACCCCGACCGTCTTGAACTGCCCGAACGTAACATATCTGCCTCTGGTTTCCCCGACAGCCTGAACATATACACTGGGGCAGAGATTGATATTCAGAGGCTCCCTGTCGCCCTTTTTCATAGCGCTGATCAGATACCCGCGATTATCAGAATAAATTACTTTCAATTCATCATTTTCCAGGACTCCCGCATATGCGGAATCTGCGGAAAGAAGACAGATCAATGCAAAGAACGCTTTCATCGAATGTTTCATAACCGGCTGTTACTCCTTTGTTATATTTTTCAACATTATGATATGTTCCGCCACATCATTTCTGAAATCCGAAAGTTCCGAGACGGAGCGCGTCCACACATTTGTTGCCTTTACGATATGGTCCGGTATTCTCAGCAGCGCCTCGACTCTTCTTCTGAGATCGGCATTCAGCTTCCCTTTTTTCAGTGCAGCGTCTCTGTAATGTTTCAGGATTGCAAGATATTCATAATCTTCAACACCGTCGCGGATGTACTGTGCGCGGAGCGAAGCGATAACGCCGTCTTTCGTCGGGTAAATGAAACAGGCGTCCCCCGGTGCATTTTGAAACGGGAATCCCCATTCCTCATGAATCCAGCGGTTTGCCAGTTTTTTCCGGTTTTCCGGCAGGGATGGATGTCCTGCGATCCATTGTTCCGACGCCCAGTAAAGAAAACCTTTTGCCTGGTATTTCCAGCAGACCAGGCTGGAAATCCGGGGTTCTATTCCCGGACGGTCAATCATGAACATCGGAAAATCCGGCTTGTAAAGACATTGGTAAAAATAAAGTTTCTCATTGTCCGGCATGTTTTTATAGTCGGCAGGATTGAACTGCGGGAATTGAGGGCACCATACGGTGATATATCCATTCAGGTTGGATCGGTTCCGGACTGCTCCGGCGGAAATGACCGGCGGAAGCTCCTTTTCCAGTTTACGGAAACGGCTCACTGTTTTGCGGATGTATTCCTGCTTTTCAAGGCTCCAGGGTTCATCGCTTACTTGCAGAATAGCATATTTGTAATACCCTTTTTCTTTAAAATATTTGATTGTCTGGCGAAACAACTGATCAGCTGCGGCAACCGGATCGTCCGGCAGAAAATTTGTCAGTTTGCCGTCGCTGCCGATCAGTATTTTGCGCGGCGTCCTGAAGTATTCCGGGTCGAGATATTCAAGATTCAGCAGATTTGCATGATTTTTCAAAGCGGCGTCATAGTAAGGCGTCAGCCGCGAAAAATCAAACTCATATCCGTCATTTGTCTTCCGGACACGGAGCAGCGAGCGGAACATATTGTCACGGATACCCGTTGCAAAATGGTATCTTCCCATGACTTCCATGATCTGTTCAAAACGCCGGGGGCTGAAATCCCCGTAAAAGGTCTGGATGCGGGTGCCGTGAAACCAGATGTTCATGCCCAGGCTCTTTTTATCCGGCAGGGAAAACGGATAAACCCGGACGTTCAGCGCTATTTCATGCGTCTCATTGCCGGTTCTGAATGTCACCTTTCCCCTGTAATTGCCGGGAGTCTGATTCTTTTCCGTCTTCAAAGTCAGCATGACAGGCTGTATTCTCCCCTTTGCCGGCGGCAGCGCCGCAGAGCCGGGATAAAGCACGTCCGGCCAATAACCGTTATGTGTGTGATGACCGCTGTCGCCGATATTGACGTAGCCTACCGGGTTGAAGAAGATCTGTGCGGCGCCAATCATCGCTCCATTCTCATTTTTCAGGTCGGAGCATGTCATTTCAACTTTTCCGGGCTTCCCGTTCAGGTAAAAAATGACAAACTGTGCAGATTCATATTCATTTCCGGCAACATTGAGAGAAACGGCGTCCGTAAAGCTGCCGGAGAAAGGCAGATCGCGAAATACTTTGTCACCGGAACTCACCGTTCCTATGGCGATAGAGGCATTTTTCCTGCCTTTTTCCATATTCCATAAACAAGGGCGCACATAGGTGGAGATATGAAATTCCAGGCTATCCAGCAGAATCTCGACCTGCCTGAGAGCCTCGACTCTTCTTTCCGGTTTCTCCTCGGCGTTTGATGCAACTTTCAAGAGGCTCTCCGTTTTAGAAAGTTGTTCTTTCACATCTTCGCCGATCCTAAAATTTTTTGAAGAAGCCTTCTGCAATACAGAGTTCAATGAATTTACCTTTTCCGTATTTTTCTTCAGGCCATCTTTGATATCATAGAGTTGATCAACAGCATATCCGCGGCAGATATTGTGCTTCATTCTTAACCAGTCAATATTAAGGGACAATACCTTTTCCCCGCCGTTGTCCAGATTGTATTCCAGTGCCACCGGAATTTTTTCCCCCGCCTTCAGTTCATATTGCCGATCCATTACTTTTTCTTCCTTGACGGGTTTGAGCCAGGAACGCCGACGCAACTGTTCCCGGCGCTTTTCCGGGTCCGTTTCATCTTCCGTCAGCGTTGCGACGACGCGAAGTTTCGCCGGACGCTGCGAAGTATTTCTGATGGTGAAGCTGTAAATGTTTTTCCCGTTGCGGAAACGCTGTATTTCCGGCTTGCCGATCTGCATATCGCCGTAAGGCATACCGGCAAATTCACATGGTATGAACTCGCTGTGGAAACCGTGCGAACCGGGAGCCCAGCTTGTCACTTCCGCAGAAGTGGAACTCACACGCCCCAGATTCATTTTGACCGTATCGCCTTTTGAAGGGGTGCTGCTTAAAAGCCCGGGTTCCGACTCGGCAAACATCTTGAATGGAATCTTTACTTCCGCATACCATGCCTTGTCGTCTTTTGAAGTTCTGACCTGCCAGTTGCCGTTCCAGGTGTTGTCACGCTGAAACTTGCCGGGTGCCGACAGAAGATTTCTGGCATCCTCCTTCGCGCCGGATGGAACAATCCGCAGATGATAATAGATTTTGTCCGATCCGGGTTGGAAGAGCATGATTTCCAGACAATCGTCATTGCCTGCAATCGGCACGTCGACCGTCTGCCCGGCAGGGAGCCCCGTAATGATTTTCCCGATATTTCCGTCTTTGCAGGTGAAGCCCAGATAAATGGCGTCAACGTCGTAGAAAATCTTGACGGAAGTCTGATTCACAACAGTTTTTGATGGCGTTTTGCCGCTGAATGCGGTAGCGGTAAAATCCGGAATCAGGGCAGCCTTCTCCCATACTTTATCATTCAGCAGACCATCCAGTTTATACCCCGTGGAAGCGGTTTCCACACGCGGAATGACAAAACTCT
>ENA-OROD01000810-OROD01000810.1-human-gut-metagenome-genome-assembly--contig:-NODE-810-length-28484-cov-3.443772_pt1 | contig 28484 bp, 23 predicted proteins | sample MGYA00242123_ERZ509038 | MGnify/ENA primary metagenome ERZ509038 (study PRJEB26280, sample SAMEA2338719) | human gut metagenome | biome: human gut; feature: human-associated habitat; material: faeces... | reverse complement strand
GTGTAAAAGCGCCTGACTCCGAGGGCAAGAAAACGATCCATTTCTCCCGGATTGTTTACGGTCCAGACTCCCGGAACAAGACCGGCCTCCTGAATCCGGAAAATATCGGACTTGGAAAGATATGCTTCATTGGCGACCAATGCGTGAAACTTGTTTGCAAGGGCTTCCGCAATACGTTGTTCCAGCTGTTCCGTTTTATAAATGTCATAGAAGATGACCGCTTCCGGAATTTCTTTTCCAGCCCGTTGCATGAACTCAAAATTACCGTCGTTGAATCCTGTCCAGGGCTGAAATTTCATCTCCCTGATCAGATGGGCGGCAAGTTCGATACAATCTACTTTGGGCTGAAGGGAAAGACGTGTTTCCGTTTGACCTTTGACCAGTTCCATGGCTTCCGCGAGTGTTGGAATGCGTGTGTTCCTTTCCGGCAGTTCCGGGTGAGACAGGTTGAACATGGCTGATGTGTTCAGCCTGCGCAGCTCGCTGAATTCGGTTTCATGAATAAACAATTTCTTTTCCGCATAGTTTCCCGTATGCTCGTCATGACTGAGCACGATGATGTTGTCCCTCGTCACACGCAGGTCCGTTTCAAGCCAGTCGACACCGAGTTCTATCGCCGCCTGGAACCCTTCCAGCGTATTTTCCGCATGATGCTGGAGATCCCCTCTGTGCCCGGTGATTCCATTATTCAGGAAACTCATGATTCCTCCTTTTCGCTGTTTCATATTGTAGTTGGAGTAACTATACAAGGATATGACGGGAAAAACAATTCCTGAATTATAAAAAAAGTTTAATAAAATATTTAGTATATCAAAACAGGAAGCTGATTATGGAGAGAGGAACAAATAAAAAAGGCAGGATTTCAATCCTGCCCTGAGAAAACCATTTCAGGTGATTTATTCGCCTTCCAGAGTGTCAAAGAACTCTTTGACGGGGAAAATCTTTGTGGTTGCTCCGATGTTGCAGCCGGTCATGTAAAGACCGTTTTCCGTATCGCCGCGCCATGTCGCAAGGAGGGCGCGCGCAATGCAGAAGAGCGATTTCGCCGGATTGCAGGAACGCAGACAGCGGTAGGGACAGGTGAATCTTTCCCGGTTGCCGCTGAGAACGCGCTGGACAAGCGGAGTGTTGAGCACACGGACCGGCAGTCCGACAGGGCTTTTGATTACGACGACGTCTTCCGGTTTTGCATCGACGAAAACCTGTTTGCTTTCCCGCGCGATGCCCGCTTCCTCCGTCGTGATGAAATAGGTTCCGATCTGAACGCCGTCGAACCCCATTTTCAGGAACTTTTCAATATCCTCGCGACATGCGACCTCCTCGGCGGCGATGAAAGGAATATCAAGCCCGTAACGGCCTGCGACTTCCTTGACTTCCACGAGCAGCTTGTCCATGGAACAGGTTTCAGGATGTTCAATCATATCGAGCGTGAAGCCGAGATGTCCGCCGCATTTCGGGCCTTCGATGATGACCGCATCCGGCTTGCGGCTGTATTTGCGGAGCCATGTTTTCACCACGACTTCAAATGCGCGCCCGCTGGAGATCACGGGGATCAGAGCGACGTCGGCATCTCCGACGTATTCGGGAAGGGGCAGGGGGAGCCCCGCTCCGGAAATGATGTAGTCCACACCTTCCGCCACTGCGGTACGGACAATTTCCTCATAATTGGAAAGGGCGACCATGACATTGACGCCGAGAGGCTTCCTGCCTTCCGCGAGCTCTCTTGCTTTGCGGATTTCGAGCGCAAAATTCTCGTTGCACTCCTCCACGAATCTGATCTTGCCGCGTTCGACATCGCCGATTCCGACACTGGCAATCGTTCCGTATCCGCCGTTTCTGATGACCGCCGATGCCAGTTCGGCCATTCCGATGCGTACGCCCATTCCCGCCTGAATCACGGGATATCTGCTTTCAAGATTTCTTATTTTCAGTGATGGAAGTTTCATATCTGTATTCAGTATTATTTTTTCCAGATCCCGTTCGCGGCCCATCCGCGGAAAAAATCTGAAAGTGTGAATTGATTAACAATAGCATGATATCGTTTTTTTTCAAGCTGTAATGGGTGAAATGAAACCATAAATATTTTGCAGGATTTCATTTTGTTCCGCCGGAAGCGGAACCGTCGGTGATTTCTTTTGTCGCGCCTGCTCTGTTTGATTTTTCACAAATGAATCGCCATGCTGTAACGCATGGCTTTATGGGAGCGCCCGGAGCAGAACTCTTGAGTCGAGAAGAATACTTATGTGTTTTCTTATGTAACCTGAAGCATATGTTCCGTGACCGGGGAAGAAAACTCCTGCCTTTCCGCATCGCGGCGGCAGAGTTCAATGGTCCGGACCACCTCCAGAGTTTCTTCCGGCAGGACAAACGGCATGCCGTTTCCGGCGAAATAATCGCGGCAGTAATCATAATACAGCCCCGGATCCGCCGGTATGCAGGGGATATTTTCCTCTTTCCATTCGATCTGTTCCGACGGATAGCGGCGCCCTGCGGCGGCAAGGGTGTGATCCGCCCGGACGGGAGGGAGAGCATCCGGTTCGCAGTAGCGGATGTTCCATTGTCTGTTGGAATAAACCGCAGAGCCGCGGGCGCCGCAAATCCGCCATTCGGGAAGCGGATACGCCGTCGCCTGATTGATGTCGAGCTCCAGCAGAATGCCGTGTTTTGTCGTAATCATGGCTTTTACGAGATCATCGGCATCGCCGCAGGTGATCACGCGCCGGAGTTCGCATTTGACGCGGGCAGCCGTATCATGTGTCAGGTAGAGCAACTGGTCAATATAATGCGAACCGTAGTTCAGGAGCATTCCGCCGCCGTTGCCGGAGAATGCCTGCCAGTCGTTTCGCCTTACATAGTTGCTGATGTGCCGCTCGATCAGATAAAGTCTGCCGAGTCTGCCCGATTGCAGGATCGCGCGCGCCGTAAGTCCCTCGCTGTTGATGCGGTGAGGCTGATACGCCATCAGTTTCCGTCCGAGCCGTTTCGCCTCTCCATACATTGCGGAGGCCTCTTTCGGATTGAGTCCGACAGGTTTGTCGCAGAACACATCGCTCCCGTAACGGAATGCGAGGAGCGCCTGTTCTTTGTGAAAAATCGTCGGGGAAGCAATTACGGTCAGGTCGGGATGAACCTCTCTGAGCATGGTTTCCAGGTCCGTAAAGACAGCCGCCGGATGAAAGGCGTGCTTCACCTCCTCAAGACGCTGCCTGTCCGGGTCCGCAACGGCGGCTAGCTCGAACCCCTCCCTCATACAGATTTGCGGCAGGTGAAATCCCCACGCAATCCGCCCCGCTCCGGCTACCGCGCAACGCAAAGTCTTTCTCATTTCAGAAATCCTTTTCCTGACAGGTGTGAATCTCAAACATGTCATTGGGGTTCAGGCGAATCACTTCTGAAGAATCGAGGTGCAGAACCACTTCTCCGGATTCTTTTTCCGCCTTTGACAGACGGTAGAGCCCGTCATAGTGATCTGCTGCGTGCAGATAGTTGTCGGCGATTTCAGCAGGAGTGTCACGCAGATTTGTAAACAGCCTGTGCCCTTTGATTGTTTTTATTCTGCCTGTCACCGGCGGCGTTCCTTTCAGGACAGAATTGCCGAAGCGCAGTTCGCCGTTCCCTTCGCTCCAGAGATATTTCACTTTTCCCTGCGGATCAAGACGGACGATACCGGACCGGTTCGTCATGGTAAATTCCGGGTAATCCGGCAGGAATACTTTTCCGCCGCCCGGTTCCGCGAACAGAAATAAATCCGTGCCGGAATCTGTCGTGACTTTAGCGGCGCTTGCTTTGTGTCCGGAAGTTTTCAGCAGAACGGCATTTCTGATTTCCGGTTTTCCGCGTGAATTCTCAATTATGGAAACGAAGGTGTTGTCCGGTCCGCGTTTTTGGGCAAACAACAGGTTGAGCTCGACTTTTTTATAAGGGGACGACTGATCCCGCAGTCCGGGAGCGCCGGCAAGGAAAAATGTTACTGGGGTATCCGTAAGAAAATGAAGTGCGGTTGTCAGAACGGAGTCATATTGCCAGATGAAAGTCCGTGTCCCGGCACTGTTTTCGCTTTTCCTTAAATGATTCAGCCACTCGCTGCCGAGCCGGCCGGTGCCGATTTCCTCTTTTGACGCTTGTGTAACATGCAGGGAGTCCGGCGCTTTGAAAGCTTTTCCGTCCGCATGGAACGTCCAAAGGTGTGTGCTGCCGCCTTTGACACGGAAGAAATCAACCAGATACTGCCGTTTCCCGGAGAGAGGGACGGCAAACATCATGCGGGAATATTCTTTCGTGACTCCGGGATAGCAGTCCGGTGCATTGAAGCGCATGGCGGGGATACGGGACTTTCCCGCAAAAAGTTCAGGCCGTGCAATGCGCCTGTTATCCTGGGGCTTTTTGTCCACGACTACCAGATTGTGCGCAAGCGGCGAGGTGAGCCATAACCGGTCAGGATGCCACCAGGAGAGATAGCCGAGATCGCTGATGACTTCCTGTCCGTTGTCGCAGTAAAGATAACTCAGCATGGAATTATGTCCATGCGGGGCGTATTTGCCATAGGTCAACACCAGCGCACTTGTTTCCGCATTCCCCGGAATGCGCAGGAATGCCCAGCCTCCGCCCGGAAAAACAGTGCTTTTCCTGAGTGAAGACGGCACATTCGGAGAGGATTCCGCCGGGGATTTGGGATCACGCAGGAAGAGAGAGTATTTCAGATCCCACGAAGATGAGTAGTTCCTGCTGAACCACAGGAGCAGTTCGCGCATTTCCGCTGTCGGATAAAGCTTTGATGCGAGTTCCAGCAGGCGGAGCGGCTGCCTCGTCATACGCTGGGAATCATTGATTGCGGGGAGATATCCCGTGGGAAGCGTCGCTTTTGCCATGCCGGACAGGATAACGGGCAGAGACGGAATTAATTTCTGCAGGTCAAGGTTGTCATAACGGTCCGGCGCCCCGCAGGTATGCGGGTCTGAGTATCCCTGGAGGAGACTGACCAGAGGATACAGGGGAACAGTCGCCATATTATGGTATGCCGCACTGTTCTCATAGAAAATTCCATCTCTGTGATAATATTTCTGAAGAAACGCAGGAAACCCCTCAGTCCCTTTCAGTACCCAGTCCATGAGTTCATGATCGCCGAGCATTGCAGCACAATACGCCGCCGCAGTCATGTGAGCCGGGACTGCGTTCCGGCACCAGTCGGCGGTTGGCGGGTATGCCATGATCATGTGCTTATATTCCCGGCAGATTCCATTCTCTATCTTGAGCTTGTCCGCATCGGAATAGACTCCGCTGTTGCAGGTCAGGGAATAAGCTTCCAGAAGTTGAGGGAGAATCGCGCTGTCGTGATATTTCCAGGCACAGAGTTTTCCCGCCATTTTATGCTTTTCCGGTGAATCGTAGGCGGTTGCGCGGAATTTATAGACATACTCCGGATACACTTCCGCAAAACGGACAAGGACGTCCCGCGTTTTTTGCGCGTATGCTTTTTCTCCGGTGAGCGCATAGACGGCGGCAGCGGAGTAAATATTCGGCAGTTGCCGGATTTTCAAATAATTGACTGCTCCTGAAATATGATATTTCGGACCATAGTTTTCACCCTGTGCGATCTGGTCTTTTCCATGGTGGTAACGAATTGTCTTCAGATTTCCCCTTGGCGTTTTGATTGTATAAGTGCGGTCTTCCGGGTATTTCTCATTCGGAAAGACCATCTTGCATTTGGTGCATTGCATTGTTTTACCGTCGGGGGAAAGAGATTCTTTCTTCCATGCAAATTCCGGCTGGGTCCCGCAATTCGGGCAAAGACATTTGAACCATGCGTCCTCCGCCGGAATCCATTGGGTGATTTCCCCGGGAGTGCGTTTCATCCAGAGTTCCGCGTATTTGCGCAGTCCGGCAAGTTCTTCCCTTGCCCATTGGTGAAGCCTGATATTTTCCCGCGCCCGGTTGATGTCCGCCTGTTTGATCGACCCCGCCGGATGCACGACCTTCGCCGGTTCCGAGGCATACGGCGCGATGGCGGGACGCGGCTGCGGCGCATCGCTGATCGTGAAATTGCCGAACACCGCACTGATATTCACATCCGGAGTGACGGAGCCGAGCCAGAATCTGATTGTATCAACCCGGTCTGCCGCCTTGCCGTTTACTTTTGCTTTTTCCCATGCCAGGATTTTGTTCTGTCCCGGGAAGAGTGCCGGTGCAATGGCGCCGGTGCCGTCGAAGACTTTTCCCCATTTCATGAAACTCCAGCAGGGTGTTTTTTCTCCTGCGTTGTAGAAACGCACAGCCAGCGCGATGATCTCTCCCGGAGTGGATGTGGTTATTTTGAGTCTGACTTGCTTGCCGGTCAGATTCAACGGCTTGTCCAGATGAATGGTCCCGATGAAATAATTTGTATTTTTCTGCTGTCTCGTCCTGCCTGAGAGTTCCAGCGCCGTTGTGTCGTTCTGCCTGATCTGCCTGAAGCCGGCTCCTGATATATCCTGATACCAGTCCTGAGAGAATGCCGTAAATGACATGGCTGCGGCCAGAAAAAATAGCGTTTTCATTTTTCCCTGATCTTTCATTCGTAGATGGTTGAGATTTTATTGCTGTCCGTTCCAGAACAGTTTTCCTTCATTTGTCGTGACCCTGATTTCCGGAGATACCCTGCGGGATGCTGCATGACCGTCTCCATAAAGGATATTGACCTGTTTCTGATGGCGCCACGGGACAAATTCCGACGGATCGGAGCCTGGAGCGTTGTTCGGATAAGCAGGGTTATCCCCCCATAAATTTGATGTGATGTTCAGCCTGCCGTCACCGAAGAAAAATACGGCGGACGGTTGTTTGATCTGCCCTGTTTTTGTCGGCGGATTATTTTCTGTGGAACTCTTGTAGCCTAAAATCCTTTGTGTCGGTGAAGTGGAGATGACCCCGCTGTAGTTGTAACCATAACTGGACATCAGTGTGTAATATACATGTTTATATTTTGCCGCCGGGCATTGATACAGCTTGACATTGACAGGTTTTGTGCTGCTGTACCCGTCAAGTTTCAGCGGACGGTTGAAAATATACGGATATAATATATGATTGAAAGTGGAGGCTGAAGATGAACTATTATATCCATAGCAGAGGTATTCATTGCTTTCCGACGTATATGAGGCGAGTCCGAGAGCATATTGTTTCAGGTTGCTCCTGCAGGCTGTGGCAAATGCCATTTGCCGTGCCTGATTCAATGCGGGCATCAGCATTCCGGCAAGAATCGCGATGATCGCTATTACGATCAAAAGCTCTATTAGGGTGAAACATAGCGTCTGCTTCCTGTCGCCGCTGGTTGGGGTGTGATGTTCGATTTTCATTTTTCTTCTCCATTTTTATGATAAAGGTATAATTTAGGCGTGAGATAGATTCTGCGGGCATTGCTGCCGCAGGATTTCAGGCGGCGCAGGCACTCCTCCGCCGCGGCTTCGCCTGCTGCCGGCCAGTCGATGGCGATGGTGTTGGCGGGCTGGAAGTCGGGAGCGATCAGGCTTTTGCCGTCGATGCTCAGTACCGCCGGGTTTTCCGCGAGATATTTCTTGTGTTTCCGGAAATACTCCTGCGCGTAGGCCTCATGATGTGTGCCGCTGACAAACAGATAACCGCAGTCTGCGGCAAGACTGCATTCGGAAAAGGCCTGAGAATCAATGACTTCATGGTCCTTTCCCCATTCCTGCCGGAAGAGTCCGGCACGGAACTGATGCACCGGCGTGTCGGCGGAAATGATTTTGACATGACGGATGCCGAGGCTGCGGAAATGCTCTGCCGCGATGACTGCCGCATCGAACGGGGCCAGAGTAACGGTGGAAAACTGCCCGTTCAGCGAATTGTGCATCTCAAGCCCTATGCACGGCAGATGTTTCGGCAGATAACTCAGGTCATAAGTGTCGTAACAGCCGAGAAAGACCAGCGCATCGCGGTTCTGAAAGACGGATTCATCGTAATTCTGCTTCAATTGTCCGTAGGAATGAAAGGAAAGGTGGAGCTGCCAGCCGTATTCCGCCGCCATGCACTGGAATCCCTGCATGGCGTAGGAGCAGTAACTGGACCGGAAATTCTTTTCGAAAAGAACGACGGAAATATGATAAGAGGCGTTGTGCAATTTCCTGCGGGGTTTGACATAGGTGCCGGAACCGTGGCGGAATTCAAGGATATCCCGCTCGCAGAGCTCCTGCAAACTTCTGCGTGCGGTGCTGAGCGTCAGATGAAACTGATCCGCAAGTCTGCGCAGGGGCGGCAGGCGTTCCCCCTCGGCGAAATTGCCTCCGGCAATCATGGCTTCGATGTATCCCGTCAGTTTTGATGTCAGTAATCTGTTGTCGGACATACCTGCTTGCTCTTCAAAGTGATTTAAATTGTTTCCTCTTTTATTCTTTTTAATTATAACGGAAAACGGTGGCATTGTCAATAGTATATCATAAAAAAGTAGAAAATAACTGTTTCAAAGTGTTTTATAAAACGGCGGAGGCTGTCGCATCATTCTCCGGAATGCGGGAGGCAGCAGGGGGGATTGCCGTTCCGCGCCGGAGGAAAAGATGCCATGCAGCCTCCGCCGTTCTGTTTGACCGCAGAAAAGCAGGAAGGTTCCAGCCTGTCTTTCCGTGTGGCTGTCTGTTCTCTGCGGATGGCAGGCGGAGTATGAGAAAATGTTCATTTTCACCGGTGCCGCACTTGCATAAAGGAAGTTCGGCGGTATTTGTAAAGGTGCAGAATTTTTAACCAGCAAAGGCGAGAGAAAATGAGTGATAAAAATCCTCCGGCTGATTTCCGGCCGGTTCCTTTCTGGAGTTGGAATGACCGTCTGGATATTCCTGAACTCCGCCGTCAGATCAGGGAAATGCACGCTGCCGGCATCGGCGGCTTTTTCATGCATGCGCGTTCCGGGCTGCGCACGCGGTATTTTTCCGGTGAATGGTTCGAGGCAGTCAAAGCGTGTATCGAGGAAGCCGCGAAGCTGGGCATGGAGCCGTGGCTTTATGATGAAAACGGATGGCCGAGCGGGTTCGGCAACGGAGGAGTGAACGGGCTCGGAGAGAAATACCGGCAGAAATATCTGCGCATGACGAAGGGGGAGGCTCCCCGCAATCCGATCTGCCGGGTCGGTGAGATGAGTTTTTACTATGATGTCAATCCGTATTATGTGGATACGCTGGACGCATCGGTCACGGCGGAGTTCATCAGGCAGGTCTATCAGGTTTACAGGGATACTCTGCCTCCTGAAATCTGGCGCAGCGTGAAAGGCTTTTTCACCGATGAACCGCAGATATCCCGTGACGGAATTCCGTGGTCGCTGACTCTGCCCGGAGAATATGAAAAGGCATACGGGCGCGATCTTTTCGCGGATCTGCCCGGACTGTTTGCGGAAGTTCCCGGGTACCGCAGTATAAGAGTCCGCTACTGGGGGCTTGTGACGCGTCTTTTCATGGATCATTTTCTGAAGCCGGTTCATGACTGGTGCGACGCGAACGGCGTACTCCTGACAGGGCATCATGTGCTTGAGGAGACTTACCACAGCCAACTGACGACCAACGGGGCGATCATGCCGCAGTATCAGTATTACCATATTCCCGGTGTTGACTGGCTGGGGCGCAGAACTCCGAGCGCGGTTGCCCTGATCCAGCTCCTTTCCGTTGCGGCGCAGACCGGAAAAAAGCGTCTGCTTGTGGAGACTTTCGCCTGTTGCGGCTGGAACGTGAGTTTTCAGGATTTGAAATGGCTCTATCAGCTTCAGATGGTGCGCGGAATGAATTTCCTTTGCCAGCATCTGGAGGGGTATTCGCTGCGCGGTCTGCGGAAGCGGGATTATCCGGCTTCGCTTTTCCTGCATCAGCCATGGTGGAGCGAATATCATCATTATAACGATTATGTCTCACGGATCGGGCGGCTTCTTGCCGAGGGGGAGGTGGAGTGTCCCGTTCTGGTGCTTCATGGACAGTCCACCGCATGGATTGAATATAATGACGGGGACAACGGCGTATTGAATTTCTATTCCGACGCCTTTGCCGCATTGACCCGTGAGCTTGAGATGCGGCAGATCAACTGTCATTACGGCGATGAGACTCTGATCGGGCAGTACGGCAGTGTGAACGGCAGGGATTTTGTGATCGGGATACCGGATTGTCGTCCTGCCGCAACTGAGCAATATTTCGTTGAAGGAGAAGACGCTTCTGCTTGATTTCTGCGCGAACGGGGGCATCCTGTTCGGAGTCCGTGATTCTCAGGGGTATCCGTTTACTGTGGACGGGGAGGCAGACCCGGAAATCACGTCTCTGCTGGAGAAGTGCCGCTGGTTTGCTTCCGAAGCGGAACTGGCGGAGCATCTGCGCGGAAAGTATTCGCTTTGCAGAATAGACGGCGAGGCAAAGGAGATCGTCTGTGCAAAACGCCGCTTTGCAGACTGGGAAGGAGCTCCTGCGGATCTGTTCTATCTGGTCAATCAGAGCAACAGTGAAAGCGCGCTGGTCCGGATTGAATTCAACGGGCGCGTGATATCCCGTTTCGATGCCGCGAGCGGGGAGTTCCTGCCGTTTCCCGCCTACGCCTCCGTATTGGAGCACGATTTTGAACCGGGCGGCGATCTGCTGGTGATGGTCCGCCCGCGGGATGGAGAGCCGGCGCGTTCAAAGACGCTTGAACCGGCTTTTGAATTGAAGCTTCTGACTCCGAATACACTGACTCTGGATACCTGCCGCTGCTGCGCGGACGGTGAACTGCTGGCGGAAAAGATTGAGACGATCAGTCTTATGCCTGAACTTCTGAAACTGGAGCGTCCGGCGGAAGTGAGGCTGGAATTTACATTTGAAATTGATCCGGCGTTCAATACCGCCCGTCCGCTTCATCTTGTGATCGAGAATCCGGAACAGTACCGGATATTCCTGAATGATTCTCCCGTTGATGCGAAAACGGATGGAACGTTATTCGATCATGCGTTCAAGACGATCCCGCTTCCGCCGTGCCGGAAAGGGGAGAACAGAATTCGGCTGGAGACTCATTTTGAGCAGGACCCCGAAGTGTATGAAATGCTTCGCCGCGGACGCTGCTGCGAGTCGGAGGGCAACAAGATCACGTTTGATATGGAGCTCGAATCAATTTATATCGCCGGTGATTTTGCTGTGAGAAACCAGGGAAGCATTGAGTCTTTGCCGAAAAATGCCGAACGTGTCTCCGGTCCGTTTGTCATTACGGAACCTGCTGCCGTTGTCACCGGCGCCAATCTCCAGCGGGACGGCCTCTGCTTTTTTGCGGGACGGGCGCTTCTGACGCAGCATTTCGATCTTGACAGAACCGACTATTCAGTTTTGAGTTGCAGTGAACTTTTCGCCAATGCCGCCGGAATTCGCCTGAACGGCAGGGAGCTCGGCATCATGCTGTGGCGTCCATACCGCGTCGCCGTTCCCGCCGGGCTTCTGAAAGAGAAAGATAATCTGCTGGAAATCGAGCTTGCCGGCAATCTGCGGAATCTGCTTGGCCCGCATCATCTGGCGGAGGGGGAAAGTTTCGGCGTCGGTCCATACAGCTTCTTCCGTCATGAGGACTACCTGGGGCATCAACCGCTGCCGTGGAATGAGGATTACTGTATTGTCCGCTTCGGGCTGGAAACGCTGTCCCTTTCATGAAAGCACATACGCAGCAAACAATGGAGCCGCTTTCAGATTTTGCGGGGGAGAGGCAGGGCTGATCCGCAATTTCGGGACTCGCTTTGCGAGTCCCCCGGTCTGTGTATGCGAATGTTGCAGGATAAGAAGCCGGTTACTTTTTCAGATAGTCCGGCTGACTTTCTTCTTCGATTCTTTTTTCCAGCGCGGAGCGGATGGCGTCTTTTACTTTGTCAAAGGACTGGTCCGTGGCGGCGCTGATCGGAACGATTTTGATGCCGCGCACCTTTTTCCTGAGTTGTTTCAGGTTTTCTTCGCTTTCAGGAAGATCCATTTTGTTGGCAACGATCAGGCACGCCCGCTTGCTGAGGTCTTTCATATAAAGCTCCAGCTCTTTTTTGAGCGTCTTGAGATCGTCGCACGGGTTCCGTCCGTCCACTCCCGCCATGTCAAGAACGTAGATCAGCATCTTTGTCCGTTCGATATGGCGCAGAAAGGAGTGTCCGAGTCCGACATTGCGGTGTGCGCCGTCGAGGAGCCCGGGGACATCCGCCATCAGCAGATTTTTGAAGTCCGGATAATCGACCACCCCGATTACGGGATGCAGGGTTGTGAAAGGGTAGGGCGCCACTTTCGGTCTGGCATTGGAAACTGCGGAGAGCAAGGTGGACTTGCCCGCGTTCGGAAAACCGACCAGCCCGACATCCGCGATCATCTTGAGTTCGAGCTCGACTGGAATCGGTTCTGTTTTTTCCCCGGGTTCATGTTCGCGGGGAGCGCGGTTGACACTGGTGGCAAAACGGGTGTTGCCGCGCCCGCCTTTTCCGCCCCGGGCAACGACGACCTCTTTGTCGATCGCGTCAATGTCCGCCATGATTTCGCCTGTTTCGGCATTTTTGACAATGGTTCCCGGCGGAACCTTGATTTTGAGGTCTTTCCCGCGGCGTCCGTGCATGTCCTTGCCCTTGCCGGGGATGCCGTTTTCCGCGGCGAATCTCCGGGTGTAAAGGAAATCCTGCAACGTCTGTTCTCCGGGAGCTGCGACAAAGACAACATTTCCGCCGTTTCCGCCGTCGCCTCCGTTCGGGCCGCCTTTCGGGATAAACGCTTCACGCCGGAAACTGCAACATCCGTTTCCGCCGTTTCCGGCTTTGATTGTGATCTGGGCTTTGTCTACGAACATGATTCATACTCCGGTAAGATTTTTGCAGAAAGTCCAAAAAAAAGCCCGGAGCAGAGGTTCCGGGCTGACCAATACAAGAAGATGCAACAGTGTCCTGTTATTCCGCGGCAACTTCCGCCGGAACGACTTCGACCATGCGCTTCGGTTTGGAGAATTTCACAGTGCCGTCCGCGAGAGCGAACAGGGTGAAGTCTCTGCCGCAGCCGACATTTTTGCCGGGACGGTATTTGGTTCCGCGCTGGCGGATGATGATGCTGCCTGTTGTTACGAATTCGCCGCCGAACGCCTTGACGCCGAGCATTTTCGGCTGGCTGTCGCGTCCGTTTCTGCTGCTGGACTGACCTTTTTTATGTGCCATGATATATCTCCTTAAAATTATAATTTCATATCTGATACAAACATAAGCAAATAATATATCCGTTCATCTCTTTTTTGCAACTGTCTTTTCAGAGAAAAATCAGATTTTTTCCTGTTCCGCCCCCGCTTTCCGGTTTCAGGTTTGTTTCAGGGGCTCCGGCGGATCGGGGCACGTTTCATCGGACGGAGGCAGGTCGATGACTTTGATGTGTTTCCAGGCACCGGACTTTCTGCGCCAGAGCATGAAAAATGCGTCTGCGGCAATATAAACCGTGATGAACAGCCAGACCGTGCCGACGGAAGCATGGGCGAAATAGACCAGATAAACCGTTCCGGGAATCTGGATCAGCCATGAAGTTCCGAGTCCGATCAGGAGCGGGACAAATGTGTCTCCGGCTCCGCGCAGACTTCCCATCGTGATGAATCTGGTGGCGTCCAGCAGATTGAATATCACGGCAAGGCGCAGGATCGTGATGATATATTCCGTCACCAGAGCGTTGTCCATGTTGGTTGCCCCCTGATTCTGCGAATCGAAAATGCGGATCAGAAGCTGAGGGCAGAAAAGATAGATGGCGGAGATGGAAAGCATCCAGAGGAACAGCATTCTGATGGATCTGCCTGCGATCCGGTCGGCGACGAGCAGACGGCGTTTGCCGATATATTGTCCGGTGATGACGCTGGTTGCGTCCATAAGCCCGATCATGGGCATATTGCCGATCATGTTGATGGAGAGCGCGATGCTGGTTGCCGCCAGCGCTTCGTTGCCGAGACGTCCGATCATGATGATGACACAGGCGAATGCGGCGTTGCGCAGGAAAGTCTGGAACCCTGCCGGCGTTCCGAAGCAGAGCAGTTTTCTGATGTATTCCCCGTGGAAACGTTTATGGCTGCGGGTCGCGTATTCCTTCTGGTTCACGAGCAGGAAGCAGGAAGCGGAAATGCAGAGGGAGCAGAGGCTCGCGATGGAGCTGGCGAGTCCGGCGCCGAGAATTCCCAGCGGCGGCAGACCGAGTTTGCCGAAGACGAAAATATAATTCAGAGGAACGGAGATCAGACAGCCGATGATCTTGATCGCCGCGACGATCTGCGTACGTCCGCGTCCGGTGAAGAACGAAAGAAACGGCGTTTCCATGCAGATCAGTCCCGCGCAGGGGGAAAGTGCGATGAAGTACTCCGCTTCGTAGACAGCGATGCGCGGATCGTGTCCGTTATGCGTCAGTATCCATGCTCCCCCGGCAGGCAGGGCATAGGCAAGCAGCGCCGCGACGATTGCCCCGAAATAGAATCCGTTCCATGTCGCGCGGATACACCCTTCGCGGTTGTCCGAACCGTGATGCTGCGCCACAATCGTCGCAGTAAAGGACGCCGTGATCAGGAAGAACGCCATCAATGTGAAAAACATCTGTGATGCGGGCATGGACGCAGCGACTTCGTCTTTGGAGTCCCATGCAAGGAAAACCCGGTTGGTGATCATCATAATGGTGTTGCTTGCACTGAGGATAATCAGCGGCCATGCGATGCGCCAGATTTCAACGTATCCGCCCGGCTCGTGAAATTGGCGTTTGCTGAAATAACCGGCGAATTTGTTCCATACGGGAAGAATCAGCTTGCTGAACATAATCTTTCTCAATCAGAAAAAACTGGATTAAGCGGTATTACCGTCCGCCGGCGGGAGTTTTCCTAAAAACTTTAAATTCATAGAAACATGGAATATAATCATGATTTGCATGATTTCCAGTATTGAAAGGTAAAATATTTGATTTTTAAATTATTTATCTGCCATGCCGGCAGACATCAACTGCATCTGTATTCTGTGCCGCCGGTTGCCGGTTTTGTTACATGCGGAAGTAAATTCCGAGGGCTCTGGGAAAAGCAAGTTTTTCCTTTTTCGGAACGAGCTTCCTGTTTTCCCTGTCAAACATAAGAAACGTGACGGTGCCTGACTTTTCGTTTGCGGCGATGATCTCCGTTTCATCGGGAGAGAGCGCGATATCGCGCGGAAAATCTCCGTTGCAGTCCGCAGTCTCCAGAAGTTTCATCGCTCCGTTTTTCCCTGTTTCGATCAGCGCGATTGAATTGTGACCGCGGTTCGAGACGAACAGAAATCTTCCGTCCTTTGTGATACGGATTGCGCCGGGGTAATTTCTGGTCTCCGGCACTCCGTTCAGAGAGCGGATCGTCTGCGCCGCCTCCCATTTCCCTCCGCGGCGGACAAACGAAGACACGGTGCTGTCAAGTTCATTTGCGACATAGATCGTGTTTCCGTCCGGAGAAAAGACAAGATGGCGCGGGCCCGCTCCCGCATGGAGACGGATGATTTCCACCGCTTTCGTGTCGATTCCCCTGCCTGCGTGCCACGGATAAATCTTGACCTGATCAAGTCCGAGATCAACGGCATGAAGATTTTTCCCCGCCGGGTCGAAGCCGACGAAATGCGGATGCGCTTTTTCGCCGCTTCCTCCACCAGGTTCAGGCACAGGACGGTGTGCGGCGCGATTTCCGTGACCGGCGCCCCGCCCCCGGTGCGGGATGACTTTTCCCGCCTGCGGAATCCCGCTTTTCAACGGCAGTTCCGTGAGGGAGGCGGAACTGTAATTCGCCGTATAGAGAAAAGAGCCGTCCGGCGACAGCGCCAGATGACACGGAACCGCGCCGTTGACCTGCACAAAGGCAACCGCTTCCAGCCTGCCGCTTTCATCCGCCTGGAGGGTCGCGACTCCTCCCTGTTTTGTTCCGGGAATTCGCGAAACAGTCCCGTAAAAAAGCCCGGAGGCCGGGTCGCGGATCAGATAATTGACGGTTTTAAGGTGTGTGAAAAGATTCCGCGCCGTATCGGTCCGGCTTTTGACGAGCGTGATGCCGCCCGTCTCGCCGGAGGTATCCGATACCGCATAGAACTCCGTTGAAACACAACCTGCGGAGAGAACAGCCATAATCAGCATTGCCCCGGAAAACAGTTGTCTCATTTGAATGTGACGGTCCCTTTGCCGGGGACGCGGAATGTGACTTTGATGTTTCCGCTTCCGGCTTCTGTTCTGAACGGCAGCTCTTTTCCGTTGAAGACTGCTTTTTCCGGCGCCGCGGTCATGAACAGTTCCGCCTCGCCCGCATAATCGAAATCAAGCTTGTCGGCTGTGCACGCGTTGATGCGCATGTTGGCGTCGAGAAGCATCGCCTTTTCCGCGCATGAGACCGCAAAGAGACGGCTTCCGTGTGCTTCGACTTCTACGGTGTACTCGCCGTCGAAAGGAATTGTTTCATTGCCCCATACATCTGTCAGCAGATATCTGCCGGCGGAGAGTCCGAGCGTTGCCGGTGAGAACGTGATTTTCAGCGGTTTGTCTTCGATATTGAACAGTCCTGCGGTGCGGAGCGGCAGAAGCGGATTGTTTTCCTGCGTGCTGAAATGCGGGGTCTTGAAGTAGATGATGCGCGGAATCAGGTTCCGGCTGTCGCGGTAATTGTAGCCGCCGAGGAAGACCTCCTGCCCGTTGTTGGGATTGCAGACCGCTTTTTTCAATGTTCTGAACCGCGGGGATTCCGGATCGGCTTCGCTGAGTTTTCCTGCGATCTCAACCATGGTATGCGAGGCGAGGCAGTAGTTCAGGCAGAACATCGCCTCCGTGTCGTTGAGTCCGGGAAAGAGCCCGACCGAGTCGCTGTTCGGCACGAAAAGATCGCTGGTATGAGTTGCGAAACATGCCGCGCCCCACAGGAAATTGGTCTTGACATAATCCCAGTTTCCGCTTCCGATGTCGATGCCGTAACGGTAGTTTGTAAAGTATTCTCCGAGGAACGGATTCCCCATGACGATATCGCAGCCGGTCTGGAGATAGGCGTCCGCAGGGATGCGCTTGCGGATCTCCTTGAGCCACCAGGTGCGCCATTCATAGCCGGAGGCGTCTTTGTTTTTCAGCAGGTCATGGCTGTCTTCAAACGCATAGCTCCAGAAGTCGTGTTTCATGCCTTCGAATGCGTAGTCGCGGAAAAACACATCCAGCGCGTGTTCGATGTAGGCGCGGACTTCAGGCTGGCTGACGTCCAGCGGCGCGGAGGCGTCCACGCGGTAATCGTAATTGATGAACCACTCCGGATGATTCTTGTAGATCGGGGTGTATTTGGGGCAGAATCCGCCGATCCATACTGCCGGACGGAGTCCCGTCTCACGGATTTTGTCGGTAAATGCGCGCAGCCCGTCCGGGAATTTCTGATGATCCACTCCGGCTTCGCCCTCATAGGGCATACCGAGTCCGTGCGCCGGAGGCACGTTGACCGCATAGCCGTCATCCACCTGAATCCAGCGGACCGTCGGGAAATTCTCTTTCAGGAAACGCGCCTCCCTGACGATCATTTCCTCGGAGATGTCGCGGAAGATTCCGTCGTTCCAGGAGCCCCACACCATATTGTCGCGGTTGATTGCCGTTGCTCCGTACATCGGAGGGAGGTGCCTGCGGAGTTCCGCCGTGTATCTTTCAAAAATGCGTTCCAGATCGTCCGCGCGGGCTGTCGTGCCGAGATACCATTCGTCGACCAGTGTCCTGCCTGCGGCACAGTGAAGCGCGCCGATGTCTTTGAACCCGGAGAATATTTCGAGTCTGACTTTGCCGCCGTCATGGGAAACGAGGTAGTTGTGGTAGAAAAGCTTTTGGCTGAGGGTTCCGTGAACCAGTCCCGCTTTTGTGCGGTAATTGCTGAGGAGAATCGCGGGAAACGGCTGGTAGGGAGAGCGTCCGATGCGTTCACAGACCACGCCCGGGTCCGCCCAGCGGTTGCCCGCCTGTTCATCGAAACCGGTGTCTTTCACATCGTTGGACGCGACGCGGTCATAATCGACGGGTATCGACATCTTTTCATAGATGCGCGGATTCTCATTGTGGTAGAAATAATCGTCTCCGGACTCAAATCCGAATGTAACGCCGTTCAATTCCACCCCGAGTTCGCAGATATCACGCTCTTTCCCGCCGACATGGAACAGGCGCCTGCAGGTGAGTTCTCCGTCTTTCAGGATGAAATAGAAATCATCCCTGATGCCGTCCGTGTAGAGTGCGGAGAGCTGAAGCGTTCCTTTGCCTTCTGCAATCTGCATGGATTGAGGTTGGACTTTTCCCCGTTCCGTTACAAAAAAAGGCTGAAATGTGATGGTTCCGCAGTTCCATGCGGATAAGAAATTTTCTATCTGGTTCATAATGTGATTTTTCTCCCCTGATCCGGTTGTTTCAATAAAAATACAGTCGGATTTTCTTTTTGCAACCATCAAGTGAGAAAACATCGGAAAAATGATGCGCGGCGATGAACCGGGCAGTGACACCGGCTTCAGGTTTGACGCCTTTGGGAATTCCTGTGTATGAAATAAAAAATCTCAACGTCAGGCATAACGCGCCCGGTTTTCCCCGTTTTTGCGGCGGAGGGGAAAAATACAATTTTTCTTTTACGGCTTTCTGAACTCATTTTCAGTCGTAGAAGCGCCTTTTTTACGGCATTTTGTTTGACGCTTGTTTATCAGTGGAAAGGCGGATAAGGGATCTGCCGGAGAAACGGTTCCCGGTGGTCGGGACGGAATGAAAAAAGCACCGCATGGTGCGGAAAGGAACGATGAAATGAAGGGATACTTCTGTATCGCGGCAATCACAACCCAAAACAAAGGAGAAACACGATGATCACAGACGAGCAACTGCGGCAGCTTGCCGCATCCGGGGAGTTTCAGGAACTTCTGCAGAATGACGAACACATTAAAAAACTGGAGGCGTTGAAATACAATCCCAGAGACGAGTACATCGCTTTGAGTGATGTACTGGGATGGAACCCCATGTTCCGATCGCTGAAACTGAACAGACTGACACCGGCATTGTGGGCGTTTCTCTGGACGCTCCGCAGTCCCTACACTCAGGAGGAGATGTATAAGGCGGATGAGCTGGATACGGATATCTTCCTGTATCTGCTGACGGTGGATCTGCGGGAAGGCGATGTATCGCCGAAGAAGATTGTGATAGCTGCCATCGGATTCTGCCGAAAACACGGAATCTGCTGGCAGGAGGCGAGAGCATGGCTCTGTGAGAGAGTTCACTTTGCCTTCCGGGCTGGCGGGATGCTGCCCCGGACGGACTCGTGGAGTGACAACGCACATGTCTTTGACGCGGACTGGCTGACATTTTTCTGTTCGATTGTCGCACAGGAGACCCGCGAGAAAGTTTCCGTGGTCATGTATGACATGGGACTTGGAAGTTGTTGTTATTACTTCATCCAGGCTCTGCGCAAAAAGAACAAAAAGCGGCGGATCTGCAAGAGGACCGATGCGGAACTCTGCAAACAGATTTACGAGTATACTCTTCAACTGGGAGAAAAATTTCTTGCCGGAAAAGCTGAAATGAAAGGAGACAGGTAAAAAACGGCGCGGGGACGGCTGGGAGCCTCCCCGTGTTTTCATCTTCTGGAAAACAGCGACAGCAGAAAATGTGAGGATACCAAGCCAATGTATTCCAGCGTAAGCTGTTGTATTTCCTGCATACGTCTGTTTTCATCATACGGGTATACCAGATAACAGTATCTGCGTATATTCGCCATGACGAAATTTGCCGTAATCATATTGGCGAAACCTAATGAAAGGGGGAGGACAACACCGCAGATGAGCCAGCATAATCCCAGCGCATTAATGGAAGGGAAAAAATCGGCATGCATCAGAAGCATATAGGGGAAAAATATTAAACTTAAAATGAATATCCAGAGTGCGATATGACAAAACATGTTTGCGAGAAACGAGAGTCTTCTGATCCGCTTCATATAGAATTCTGGAGAAGGAGAATCGTCTTCTTCAAACTCTTGATCATCTTCACTGATATCTTGATCTTCTTCAAACTCAGGAGAATCAGTGAAGTTGTATTCCGCAGGTGGTTCTTCCTGTTCATTGGCAAATGAATAGTTGTTGTCATATTTACTTTTGACGGAGATTGCCGGGCGATTAATCTGATGCTGTTTAGAGATTTTATATGACATTTATTTTTCTCCTGCTTTTCATAATTACTATAAGTGTAGATGAAAGAAATACAAGCAGGTAAAAACGAATGTGCAAATAAACACAAATTATTTTAGAAAGAGGAGGGATGAGGGAATACATATTTTAGGGTAAAGTCTGGACTTATAAAAGGCTACAAAAACAGCTTGATATTTTTACTGCTTTTGTAGAAAAAGAAAATCGTAATATTTTGCATTGATGAAGATTTTTAAAGTGAAAGGTGTATTATGGGAAAAGCGAAAAAGAACAGAAAGAATTTACAGGCTACGAAGCTGAGACAGCCGCTGGAGAGCAAGAACACAAATGTAACGGGGGGAAAGACAAACAACTCCCCTGGCAGTATGCCTTCACCATTGGGAAAGGCTGCCAATATGGCAGCAGTTGGTGATATCATTATACAAGGTGTGGAAGGGGGGATGAAGGTTGCAGACTGGTTACATGAACAACAAATGTCGCCATATAAACAGGATGCCGAGGGGTGGATGAACAGCGCCATAGACAAAGAAAAAGCCATGGAGGAGATGGAGGAACGGAACGCCGGCATTCATGAAATCTTTAACGAACTGGATGAACTGTCAAAGGAGGACAAGCTTTCGGAAAGTCAGAAAGAGAACGCGCGGAAACTGATTAAAAAGTTGAAAAGTTCCTACGATTCAAAGGATGTCAGTGTCGAACTGGATGAGGCGACCGGGCGAATCACCGGGCTGGACAAGACGATCAGCGACCGGCTCCAGGTGGAGCATGAGAGAAAAATCAAGAATATGGAATCTCAGGTCAACACCCTGAGTACCGCGTCTCAGAAATATACCGATGTGGCGACGAATGCCGGGTGGGGCAGCGGTAGCATCCAGTTCGGCGGCGAGGAGACCGCGAATGAGGCGAATGCGATGAAGGCGGGGCTTGATAAAGTTCTCCGGTCGAAAAGGAAAGAGCTTCATGCGCTTCGGGAACAGGACCCCGCCGGAGAGTTCAACAACCGGAGACGGCGCGAGAATGAAGTGAAGAAAGAGGAGGCGGAGAAACGGCGGGAGGAATTCCGCCGCCGCAAGATGGAGGACGATTTCAACTCGGAAACCGATCCTGAAAAGAAAATTGCGAACCGCCGGCAGTTGATCGAGGAGGAGAAGACGAAGCAGGCGGAACTGCAGAAGTCGATTGACGGTGTAAAGGCGGAAGTGGACGCCCGCACCGAAGCGAATGACGTTCCCGGACGCAATGAGGCGGAACGGAGATTGCTGGCGCTTCAGGAGAAGATGGACGGTTCTCAGGAGACCGTTCACGGGTTGGAACAGCAGATCAGCAGTGTTCAGGGCGGCGGGGGGATGCCCGGCGGCTCCGCGCCTGTGTCTCCGGCGGCGGATTCCGGCGTGATGGGAAATCCGCGTGTACAGGAATTGGCGCATCTCGATCCCGCTTTTCCCGTATCTCAGGAGAATGCGGACGAACTGAAGCGGCGGGCGGGAAGGGCGTCGATGTTCGGCAGTACCATGAAAGGCGCATTTTCCGGCGGACCCCTGAGTGTCTCCGGGCCGGGAGGGGGTGCACAGATGGATCAGGTCGTAAAACAACTGGGGGAGATCAGGAGCCAGATCCTGCATTTGGAAAACACCGTGGAGAGAAACGGCGTATTTTGAAAACCGGAACCGGAAGTTCAAATGCGGCAGGAAACAGGCTCCGGTGATGGGAGACGGACCGGGAACGCCGGTTTTTTCTTTGACGGCTCTTTACTTTTTTTCAGACTCAAAAATTTGTTTTTTGACCACTTTTTGACCGCTTTTTGTTTGACGCTCCGCGATAGGTAGGCAAAGGGGCGGAACCGGATGAAAGACGGGATCAACCGCCGGAGAATGCTGTTCCGCACGGGGCGGGACGGCAGATTTTTATGAACCGCATCGGAAACGGTGCAAAAAAGAAAGGATTGTCAGCATGGCTAGACAGTTTGGTATCATTACAACGACAACAGGAATCTCGGGAATCGTGGTGAATTCCTTCTCACGGAACAAGACCGCGGAGATTGCCGAGGCGCGCAACGAAAAAGGAGAGGTGACGGACCTCAAAGCCTATTCCAAAGGCGAAACGATCTCCGTGACCGGTCTGCTGGACGCCGAGTCCATCACGATCGAACCGGGTTCCAAGCTCACGCTCGGAGAGAAGGACTACATCATTGAAAGTGTGGACCAGAGCGAGACCAACACCGGTTATGTTGAGGTCACGCTTTCCGCGCGCACCGCGGACAGTGCGCAGATCGAAGCTTACGGGTCGGAAGCATAAGGAACAGGTGAGCAACGGGAAAAGACGGGAGCGGGGAAGCGGAATGTTCTGACCGGGCGCTGTTGAACCCGGTCTCTTTCCCCTCCCGCCTTTCCCGCAAAAGAGACATGCAAAAGAGGAGATTCATTCATGATCACGAAAGAACAACTCAAATTCCTTGCCGCATCTGCGGAGTTTCAAAAACTTCTGGAGGAAGATGAGCACATCAGGGAGCTGGAAGCTTCAAAATATAACAGACGGGAAGAGTTTCTCGCTTTGAGGAGTGTCCTTCTTTTGCCTTCCTGCATCGGACCCTTGAGAATCAGACCGGTTACTCCGGCGATCTGGTCCTATCTCTGGGCGCTGGGGAACAATTATACCGGGGATATCCGGAAAGCGGATGACATGGATACGGATATTTTTCTTTATCTGCTGTCGCATGATCTGCATGATCTGTATGACACTCCGGCGGAACTTACCGGAGCGGCAATCGGATACTGCGGGAAAAACGGCATCGATTACGACATCGCCGGAAATCTGCTTTGCAAAATGATCGGACAGGCGTTCTACCCTCTGCGGATGCTCCCGGAGACTTCCTCCGGCGGAGGCGGAATGAATGTGTACGATATCGACTGGATGACGCGGATCTGTTCGATCGTCGCGCAGGAAACTCACGAAAGAGCGTCTTATGTGATGTTTGAGATGAGCCTCTGCGCCTGTTGCAGTTACTTCATTCAGGCGTTGAAGAAAAATGATACGAAAAACACGATCCGCAAACGGAGCGACACGGAACTCTGCCGGGAGATTTATGAATACACGATGAAACTGGCGGAGGCATTTCTCCGGCGGAAAGGATATGCCGTCGTGAAGTAGGGACCGCAGAGGAGGAGAATGCCGTTTCCGGCGGTACTCTCTCCTCTGCCGAAAAAAAGTCGTTATGCGTCGATTATGGTTTGTTGCGCTGGATTTTCAGAAGTTGCCTGGTATTGAACGCCGTTTCGGAGATTGCTTTGACGAGTTCCGAAAGCCCGAACATGATGAGAGCGTTCAGGATCGTGGCGAAGATGGCAGGCAGGATCGCCATTCCCGCATACATGTTGTCCTGCCGGATGCCCATTATCACCGCGCCTGCAATGCAGAAGATGGTTCCGGCGAGGCTGAGTCCGCCGAAGACATTGAAAATACGGGAGAGAAGCGGCGTTTTGAATACTTCGGCTCCGGTTCCTGCGGCGGGTGACGGCGGAGCGGCTGTTTTCTGCGGCGGTTCCTGTGATTGGGCGATTGTGAACTCGTGTTTGCATTTCTGGCATTCGATCTGCTGCCCGAGATACTGGTCCTCGACTTCATAGGTTTGTTTACAGAACGGACATGTTGTGTGCATAATATGATCTCCCTTGTTTGTGGATTGTAAAATAATATAGGAGAAATATTGGAAAAAGTCAAATCAAATTTTGTATGGATATGAAAAAATCTGCTGATACCGGATTACGATGCAGCAGACGGAGCAGGTTGCAGGGCGAATGGAACTTTATATTATCGCAGAAAGATTCTCTACTCATCTTTTCTGCCTGAAATGGTAATGGAGAGCGGAATATTTTCATTTACGGTGTATTGCGGTTCATTGATGCGTTCTTCGTATTCTTCAATGAGGTATGGGATCAGTCCTCTTAGTCGTACATGGAACATAATGAAAAACATAGCCATTGTTAAGAAAGCAGCGATAGTCAGGAATGTCGGTTTTAAGGCTTTTGATGGTTCAAATTGTTTGCCGACATAAATCCCTGCAAAACATGAGGAGCCGAAAGCCAGCACCGCAAGCCACGCCCAGAAATCCGCCCATCGGAGGCGTCTTCTGATTCTTCGCTTCAGCTTGTGAAGTTCCGGTTTTTCGTATCCGTCAAACTCAAGGTATTTTTGCGGAATCGGAGGCGGAAAGAAATCTTGCCAATACATGACCATGAGCAGGCCGAATATGATGAAACCGCTTGCCGGAGCGGCGCATAGGAGTACGAGAATGACGATAAATTTCCATGGTTGTCTGTGATACCAGCGGACTTCCATTGCAGATTTCTCCTGTGTGAGTATGGCGCTGAATGTAAATTATTTTTATCAACATATAAAATAAGATAGAAGTTGAAAAAATCAAGGAGATTTGATTATGAAATTTATATTGTAGTTTTTAATTTCTGAAATAATGGAATCATAACGGTATTTCCTGGTTGTAGCGAGCCAGAATTTCATTTGCCTTATTATGGTTATTCAGCCAGAAGAGAATGGAAAACAGGCAAATGATAGCACACAGGATGGAGATTCCGGCAACAGTCAGAATGAATGTTTCTTCATTGGTCCAGTCCCAACCCCATATAACATAATAAAATGTTGCAACTATGGGTAGAAAACCAAATGTTAAACCAGTGAAGATTGCAATCTTCCGGAGAATCCACCCCTTGAAGAAATAGCGGTATGCTTTATCCATGTCGGCTTTTTTCTCTGCGTCAGACTGTCTTGCAATTTCTGCGACCATTTCAGGATTGATCTGAAGATGAGGCGATGTTTGCTGTTCGGTAAAGTTTTGCTTGAGAGTATTCTCCGCCGAGATATGAAGATTGATGTCATTCGCATTGACAACAATATGATCCGTATGTGTGATATTTTCGTTTGTAACTTTTAACTCATTCATGAAATACTCCTGTTTTACTCGGAAGTAAAATAGAATGAAAAATCAAAAAATCAAGGAGATTTGATTATGAAAAAATAGCAGAAAGATTCTCTACTCATCTTTTCTGCCTGAAATGGTAATGGAGAGCGGAATATTTTCATTTACGGTGTATTGCGGTTCATTGATGCGTTCTTCGTATTCTTCAATGAGGTATGGGATCAGTCCTCTTAGTCGTACATGGAACATAATGAAAAACATAGCCATTGTTAAGAAAGCAGCGATAGTCAGGAATGTCGGTTTTAAGGCTTTTGATGGTTCAAATTGTTTGCCGACATAAATCCCTGCAAAACATGAGGAGCCGAAAGCCAGCACCGCAAGCCACGCCCAGAAATCCGCCCATCGGAGGCGTCTTCTGATTCTTCGCTTCAGCTTGTGAAGTTCCGGTTTTTCGTATCCGTCAAACTCAAGGTATTTTTGCGGAATCGGAGGCGGAAAGAAATCTTGCCAATACATGACCATGAGCAGGCCGAATATGATGAAACCGCTTGCCGGAGCGGCGCATAGGAGTACGAGAATGACGATAAATTTCCATGGTTGTCTGTGATACCAGCGGACTTCCATTGCAGATTTCTCCTGTGTAATAACGGTTGATTTGAAGATCGCAGATTAATATAATTCTTAATTGCGGCAACTTCAATCAAAAAAGTAAAGAAACTGAAAACATTGATCGAAAAGATGTAATAGTTTGGAAAATAAAAACATTGAAAGGAATTTAAAATGGCAAAAATAGATTTGGAATCTCTCGTTATCCGGTATCGCAAGGCATTGGAAGGCGTTGCAGATGTTACAGGAAAAGTGGGAAGCAGGATTTCCGGCATGACCCAGGCTCTTGGAAGAAGTGTAAAAAATTTCCTGCCGAAAGGGATGAACGCCGTGTCCGGCATGGCACAGAAAGTCGGAGGCAGTATAAAAGATGTTGCCGGAAAGATGAAAGGAAAAGTTGGAGGGCTTCCGGATTATGCAAAGGGGGCGGGGGCTAATGTCTTAGCGGAATATGGCATTGAGGGTGCTAAAAAAACAGCAAATGCCGCTGCTGATATACTAATTAATAAGCCTCTGCAGGATAAATCAGACAGTCTGGCGGAGAATGTGCGCACTTCGGAAGCGATGTATGAAGCGAACGAAAAGAGGCGCAAGTCTGAAAGCGACCTGTTGAATCAGCTCCAGGCTCTGTCGTCCGAGGAGATGCTTTCCAGCAGTCAGAAATCGGAAGCCGCAAAGCTCATTGAGGAGCTTGGAGCATCCTATTCGGATCTTGGAATCAGCATTGATGAAACGACCGGCAAGATAACGGGTCTTGATGAAGCTATGCTGAAAGTCGGCAAGAAACAGCACAAGGATGAGACGGGAGATCTGGAACGGCAACTGAAAGATATGCGTGCCCAGTATGATTCCTATAATGAAATCATCAATGCGGATGGTTTCTGGAACAATGTCTTTTCTGGCGGAAAGTCCAGTGACGCTGCGATGAAAGCCGCACAGGATCAGGCTGCGCTGACCGAAAAAATGATGGCGCTTCAGAAGAAACTGCATGCATTGAAAAAGAAAGACCCCGAAAAAGAATTCGCCGCGAAAAAACAGGAAGCTGAAAAGAAGCAGTTCAACGCTAAGTATTATGATCGGGAACATGGCGTGTCCGAGGCGATTGCCAGAGCGGAACAATCCGGTTTGTATTCCGATGAACAGATCAGCGCCATGAAGAAAAATGCCGCCGGTTACATTTCAAAGAAGAATGCGGGAGATCCGGCTTCCGAAGCCGCCTATCGTGATTTGGATAACCTCATGAAAGATGCAGGGCTCGGCGCCATGGCTCGAACCGGAACAGGAGACCGGCAGTTTGAGGCAAGTGCGGATCAGGTTTCCAAACGGGATGCAAAATCGGAAGAAAAGGCGAATGCGTTTCTGAAGAATGAAGAATTCAATAACAAGTATCAGGAACTTATCAATCAGGGGTTGACCGATGAAGCGGAGCGTCTGAAACTCATCAATGAGCTTGAACAAAAAGGAATCAGACTCAAAAAAGAAAAAGTTGACGCGATTCTTGCCGAACGGAAAAATCTTCAGAAAGCAAAGGATGCGGAGGAGGAAAAGAAAAAGGCTGAAGAAGGCAGGAAAAATCTCAATGAACAGCTCAAGGGCAAGGCGGAAAGCCTGAAAGACACGGCGATGCGCAATGCCGGGTACGGCAGAGAGGCGGCACAGGAAAAGGCTCTGCGCAACGCGGAAAAGACCAAGGGAAGCGCTCTGACGGAAAAGGAAAAAGCCAGAGTGATCGGGAATGCGGATCTGGAATGGGATATGGAACACAGGGAGGCGCCGCAACTGGGGGATCTCGCGATCAAGACCAATTCCCTGACCTCGCGCGGAGGATTCGCCACGGGCGCGGTCATGCCGGACAAGGATGCGGTCAACCGGCGCCTCGTCGAAGAAACCAGGAAAATGAATGAAATTCTTGGACAGATCAGTAAAAAAGTAGATGATATAGGGAAGTTTTAATCATGAAAATCAAATATCAGTCAATTCAGGATGAACGCAGCGAGAGCGGGCGCAGCGACAGCATTACTTATTACGGTTCGTATGAGGAGATGAGTGCTCTGCTGGAGGAACAGCAGATCAGCCCGGAGGACTCCGGACGGAAAGTCGTTTCCGCCATGGTGTCGCAGAGTGAGGGTGACTTATGGCAGTGTGAAATCAAATATCAGAACTCGCTCGGCAATCCCAGCGTGTCTGCGCCGGACGACAGTTACGGCAAAAAATCCGCACAGCTTTCCGGCGGAATGCTCTCCATGCCGCTGGAGTCGCACAAAGAGTATCGTGTCTGCTGGAATCATTATCTTGCGGCGGTCAAGGAGGTGACTGCCGTTCCGTCATGGTGGAATACAGCGACAAGCGCTGTTTTGAACGACAGCGACGGTGCCAGATACAAGTGGTTGAAGTCAATCAGCGAGCTTCCGGTCGGCAAGGACAACAACGGAAAGGAATGGCGAATTCTCAAAGACCCGCTGAAACCCGGCGTCGAGTCCTACGACGTTGCGACGTATCAGGTGACGGAATCGGCGAAATTTCCGTCGCCCGCGCGCGCCGGCAAAATGATCGCGGGCAGATTGAATAAAATCTCAAGCCCGGATCAGACCTTCGGCATTGCCGGCGGCAACTGGAAATGTGATTCCGCAAGCGTTTCATGGAACGGAAAATACTGGATCGCCACGCTTTCCTACACCAAGTCCGGCGACGACAAAGGGTGGGACGCGGATCTTTATGGGAACAAGAAATGAGGAATAGTGAATAGTGAATAGTGAATAGTGAATAGTGAATAGTGAATAGTGAATAGTGAATAGTGAATAGTGAATAGTGAATAGTGAATAG
>ENA-OROD01000808-OROD01000808.1-human-gut-metagenome-genome-assembly--contig:-NODE-808-length-28523-cov-5.943024_pt1 | contig 28523 bp, 25 predicted proteins | sample MGYA00242123_ERZ509038 | MGnify/ENA primary metagenome ERZ509038 (study PRJEB26280, sample SAMEA2338719) | human gut metagenome | biome: human gut; feature: human-associated habitat; material: faeces... | reverse complement strand
TTATTTCCTCGTTGAATTGTACAATGTTGTTGGACATGGTTTGCTGTCTCCTTTCGAATGTTTGTGTGCTAACTTCATTCTACCAGAGACCGGCAAGCCGTGTCTACTTTTTTGCCTTTTTCAATTTGCGCAACTTATTGTACCTTATCCATTTTTCTTGACAAATCCGAAAAATGAAAAAGTGGATTATGGTTCAGCTTGTTAAAAGATAACCATAATCCGTTTTTTCTTTTAGGTTAATTAATATTTTTCCTTATAGTCTTACCATTCAAATCGGTGCTTGAAAGCCTTCTTTTATTGTGCTGCCTTTTTTATCAACCTGAACTTTTCTGATTTTTGCAGGTACGATTCCTTTTTCAACCCAATCCACAAGAGCTTTCATACCGTCGCAGTCGGTTATCCCCGCATTATGCCAGTTACATGAACCGTGACCGTCGCCGGGTGTCAAAAAGAGCTTGAAAAATTTGTCAACTTCTTCTTTTCCGCCGAGCGTGTCGCAAACCCTGTTATAATATTCAATTGTTCCGTCAATGGGAATCAGCGGATCATCGAAACCGTGGTCAACCATCAGCTTGCCCCCTGAGTTTTTGAATGAAGACAAATTCGGATTATCCGCAAGGCAATCGGCAAATTCGTTTACGCTTGCATCATAGATTTTATAAAACTCATCCTTTGTCACTTTGTCGAATTTCTGCTTCGGATTTTTCGTTACCCATCTGCAATAATATGTTGAAAGGAAAAACGGCTTCGGCTTATGGAATATCGGTGTGTACCAAAAAGCACCGATAGGTATGCCGACATTATAGCACAACACGCCCGGTCTTCCGAAGTACCAAAGCCTTTTTCCGTTCCGTGCGGGACCGCCGTATATTTCGGTCAAAACCTTCGCATCAATTTCGGTAAAAATATCATTTTTAACCTTTTTGCCGACAAGGGTGTAGTAGTCAAATTCAAGAGGTCTGTCATATTCGTAATATTTTTCTTTGCCCCCGACCGTGTTTTGAGCTTCGTTCATTGCGAACTTAACCTTTGACGGCGGTACAATATAGTTATTCGAGTTCATAACTGCGTTTGCCCAAAGACCAACAGGCAGAAACTTCGACCAGTTAATTGCAGGGCAGGACGCCCATATCCCGTCGTAATCTTCGGGATATTCCTGCGCCTCGACCATAGATTGTCTGCCACCGCCGGAGCCGCCGTGAAGATATGAAAATCTGATGTTTCTCTCATGGAGAATTTCAGCTGTTTTTTTACCCAAAACAGTCATAAAATGAGTACTTCTTGCCCGCCAATTTTCAATAAGCTCAGTATTAAGAGTACCGTCTTTTTCAAGAGCCCATTCATTTTTTGTGCATGCAGCATCGGTTGTTGCACCCGTGAAGCCGTTAAGTACGGCTTTTGGTAAAGTTGCGCTTCTCGATGTGTTGTCGGGTGCATTTATATAACCTTCACCGCCGGTTGCCGTGCCTCCGCCGACACAGCCTAAAAACCTGTCATTCCATTTAACGGGCGACCAAATGAATATTTTTTCAGTAAATTTCCCTGTGGAATGTTCAACAACGACATGACAAAACTCAGGCAGATTATGCACTCGGTTTATGGGCAAGAGAGAGCCTAAAAGCCCTTTTGATTTGTTGATAAATTTACCGCTTGTGTTGATATACGCTTCAACAACAGTGAGTTTTTCGTTCGGAAACGCTTTGGAAAGCTTTTTCTGAAGATAGCCTTTATTGCAGCGTTTTTCAATGTTCATAGTTCTTTCTAAGGATTTAACATCATAGAAAATATTCTTATTTTTTTCTTTCATTGTGTCACCCCATTTTTAGTATGGCTTTAATTATTCTTTCGGCGCAAAGGCGCAAAGAAGCGACACTCAGTTCTCCGCTTTCCGCCTCTTTTGTTATAGATTCAATTTCGTTTTTTCCACCGGGCATTATAATATCATTTCCTGCTCTTATACAGTCTGCCGCACCACTTGCACCATAGGATTTTTCATCGGCAGTTTTTCCTGTTGTTGCGTACCAGTCCGTCATAACAACCCCGTTAAATCCCCATTCCGTGCGAAGAACATCTGTTAAAATGCCGCGATGATTTGCAGAATGAGTACCGTTAATAAGGTTATATGACGACATAACCGCAAAAGGCTGCGACTCTTTTACGCAAATTTCAAATCCTTTGAGATATATTTCACGCAGAGCTCTTTCGGAAAGAACGGAGTTATTATAATTTCTGTTGTTTTCTTTGTTGTTACACGCAAAATGCTTGATAACCGCACCTTTACCGCTTTTTTGAAAACCATTTACCATAGCTGCGGCGCACTTTCCGCTTAAAATCGGATCTTCAGAGTAATATTCAAAGTTTCTGCCGCAAAGAGGGTTTCTTTGAATATTCAAAGCCGGAGCAAGCCACAAATCAAGTCCGAGTTCGCCCATTTCTTTTGAAACAAGCTTTCCGCAATTTTCAATTATTTCCGTGTTCCAGGTCTGACAAAGCATGGTGGCGATAGGTATAGCCGTGCAGAACTGATATTTAACCGTAGTACCGTTGAGATCCGCTTTCTGCATTTCTTTGGGTAAAAGCAAAGATTTTATCGGATCATCGGCAGGGTTATCAACATATAATCCGTCTTTTTCATATACCTTGCTGTTTATTCTTATGCCTGCCGGTCCGTCAACGGTTGAAAGAGGACGGATTTTTCTTTTTTCAAGCAGTTCGTCGCATGTATCTCCTGCCGCACCGGGTATACTTTTTGAAGCGTTGCCTATGAACGACAAATCGGTGAGACCTATCCTTGAAGCTCCGACACAAAGAGAAATAAGCTCGTTGACATTTAAATCGCACACAAAATCGTTTATTGAAATTTTTTCGACTTTCACATCATCGAGTGTATAACCGAGATTGGTTGATTTTATACTTTCTGTTTTGTCGTCATATATATGACTTAATGTTTTTATGTTTTTTAAATCCAGGGCGATTGTCGGCAATTCATCAAATCTCGTCTCGGCATTATCATGAAAATCGCAGGTTTCTTCTATACTTGAATAAGTAATTCTTTTGCACTTTTCGGTGATTATATCATCGGAAACTATAAGGTTATGCACTTTCTTTGAGTTTTCGCTGTCGGTGCCGATATATACAATATATCTTCCTCGTTTAATGATGTATGAAGCGGTTTCTTCGTCAAATACAGCGAGGCTTTTCATATCAAAAGTAATCGTAACACTTTGCTCCTCTCCGGGCAAAAGTGTTTTTGTTTTTGCAAAAGCCACAAGGCTTTTTACGGGAGTAACAAGTCCTTCCTGCGGCTGACCTACATAAAGCTGCATAACTTCTTTTCCGCCGTAAGTCTTTCCGATATTTTTGACCTTTGTGCTGACCGAAATGTGTTCTTCGTTTGCTGTTATCTTTGTGTCGCTTATTTCAAAATCCGTATAAGATAAACCAAAACCAAACGGGAACAAAGGCTTAATTTGTTTCTTTTCAAAGTATCGGTAACCGACAAAAATACCCTCTTTGTAATATGTATCGGAAAAATATTTTTCATCGGAAAAATCCTCGGCAAACGGATAATCAAGGTAGCTTTTTGCCCATGTTGCTGACAATTTACCTGACGGAACATCTTTTCCGCTTATGACATCGGCAACAGCGTCACCCAAAGAACTTCCGCCCTGACTTATAAGCAAAATTGAACCTATTTTGCTGTTATTTACAATCTCGCCAAGGTCAATTACACCGCCGACATTCAGCAATAAAACAAATTTTTTATAAGAATTTGAAAGCCGGGTTATATCCCTGATTTCGCCGTCGGTAAGATAGTAATCGCCTTTTTCCGCTTTTCTGTCGGCGCCCTCGCCCGAGTTTCTTGAAAGCACATAAATTGCGGCATCGGCTGTATATTTTTGCGTGTCCTCGGCTGTAATTTCTGAAATTGCAGGCTCTTTAAAAGGATTTGCAAACATTGTGAAAAGCGCAGTTTTTACATCTTCCTTGCCCTTTTCCTGAAGCATTTTCTCATATTCAATTTTGGCTTCGTTTATAATGCGGTCGTATTCGTCAAGATATGGCTTTGTGACAACTTCATATCCTGCGTTTTCAAGTCCTTCTTCAACATTCACATAACTGCGAACATTGACATCCCCCGAGCCTGTCCCGCCTTTCACGGTTCGCCTTGCACCGATGCCGTAAAGCGCAACGGTTTTTATACTTTTGTCAAACGGAAGAACGCCGTTATTTTTCAGAAGTACCATTCCCTCAACTGCGGCATTTCTGACGATTTCATTGTGAGCCTTTTCTCTCTTTGTAATTTCAAGGTTCTCTGTCGCAAGTTTATTTTTCATCAACGCTCACCACCTTATATTCTGATCCGAATTTCAAAAATTTTCTCATATTTATTGTGTCGGGAATATCGTTCATACCGAGAACTATCCATTGTTCAACAAACCCGTAAATTGCACCGGCAACCATTGCACAAAGATATTTCGTCTGCTCGTCCTGCCCGTCTTTCGGTCCGCAGGAATTAAAAATATGATTTTTAATAATATAGGAGATATCATTCTGATAAATGAGCTTTATCAGTTCTTCGTTTTTCTTGTATTGAAGTAAAAGCTCTTTCCAAAACTTTTCGCGAAATTCGTCTTCGGGATATTTTACAAACTCTTCCCACCATTCATCGGTAACGCTGGAAAGATAATTTGTCAAAATTTCCTGCATAGAGTCATAGTTCCTGTAAAAAGATGCACGAGCCACTCCTGCTTTTTCGCAAAGCTCGGACACGTTTATTTCATTAAACGGTTTTTTCTCCATGAGTTTTAACAAAGCTTCGGTCAAACATTGAAGAACAAGCTCATGTGCTTCATTTTTCCTTTTCATGTGTAACACTTCCTTGGTTATGTATCAGTTGTCAGCATTTTTCACAAAAACTCTTTAACTTTATGAAAAAATATGATACACTTGTAACTGACACAAGTGTATCACTATTATACACTTATTTAAACATTTGTCAAGGGATGGTGAACAATGAAAGAAAAAACTGTAATTCTTAACAAAGAGAGAAATGTCGTGCTGACCTGCTTCCCTGTAGGTCAAAACAAGCCGGCTGTTTTGATTTGTCCAGGAGGCGGATACAACGAATGTTCTGTTTCCGAGGGAAAGCCCGTTGCAGAAAAGTTTAATTCCTTAGGGTTTAACGCCTTTGTTCTCTGCTATTCGATAGGAAAGAATTATAAATGGCCGTATCCGCTTGAGGACTTTGAAAATGCTATGGCATATATAAAAGCAAACGGAAAACAATTCAGCGTTGACACCGAACATATTGTTGCGGCAGGTTTTTCTGCCGGCGGTCACCTTGTATCCTATGCGGCATCAAAAGCAGAAAACAAACCTTATGCCGCAATCATTCTTTACGGTGCGGCAAAAGCTCAAACGATAAACTATACTGCCCCCGATGCACCTGATGCGGTTGAAGCCGTAAACCTTTATACCTGCCCGTGCTTTCTTGCCGCTTCAAGAAACGATTGGATTGTTCCCGTGAATAATACGCTAGAGTACATTGAAGCACTGAATAAAAATTACATCGATTACGAGCTTCATATTTACGGCTATTCCATGCACGGCTTTTCAATCGGAGAAGAAGTCGGAGCAAAGCCGCCGCTTTTCTGTTCAAGAGTAGGAGATTGGGTGGAAGAAAGCGTAAGCTGGATAAATGATTTAATCTCAGGCAGATATATTTCAATCAGGGAAAGTTCGGAATATAACGATAAATACTCAAAAACACTTTCAAGTAAAAATTCATGCAAGATTATTTTTGAAAATCCGCAGGCAAAAAAATTGTTTAAGAAAAAGTTTTTACCTCAATATTTGTTGTACGAAGCAACAAAGAAAAAGGTAGGTTCTTTTGTTGACGGAGTTTCGCTGAAAAATGTTTTGAGCTTTTTGAAAGTAAAAGACGAAACTTTTAAAAAAATAGACGAAGCTCTCAAAGTATTTAAAAAGGAGACGTAAGCCATGCTGAAACAAAAAGAAAAAATTGACAAATCAACCTGGCTGACAACAACAGGTCAGCGTGCGAGATATTACATAGGCGACCTTGCAAGAACCTGCGAGGGTGCAATAATTACAACCTTTATGACAATGTTCCTGCTAATGCAGGGGATACATCCGGGCAAAATGGCAGTTATTACGCTTTTTGTTAAAATAATAGACTCTTTTGATGATGTTATTTTCGGCTTTTTGATTGACAGAATAAAAATCAAAGGAAGCGGAAAATATTTGCCGTGGTTCAGAAAAACCTTTTGGCTGTTTCCGCTGTTTACGGTTCTGTTTTTTATGATGCCCATGCAGCTTTCGGAAACCGTAAAGCTTATTTGGTTCGCTGTTTTCTATCTGCTTTATGATTTGAGCTACACCTTGGTTGAGGTTCCGATGAACTCACTTGCCGTTTCAATAACAGATAACCTTGACGAAAGAAACACAATTATTCAAAACCGTTCGATTTTAAATAACAGCGTTATAATGTTTATCGGCATTATTTTCTATACCCTCATAAGCGAAAAAGTTGGTTTTCCGATTAAAAATGTTGTTGTCGGTTCTTCTGTGATTTTCTTGTGCGGAATGCTTCCGATGCTTACGGGTATAAAAGAATACAATGTCGGGCTTAAAAATGTATCGGCAGAAGAAGAACACTACACTTTCAAGGATATGATTGAATGTGTTAAGACAAACAAGTATTTGTTTATTCTGCTTTTGAGCTCAATTATAACATCCTGCCTTGCAACCGGCGCAAATCTTGCGAATTTTGTTGCATATTATCACTTCGGTAATTCAATGGTATTTATAATTCCTATTGCAATTTCGGCAATTCCCGGGCTTGTTGCCCAATTAAACACCGCAAAAATCACGAAAAGATTAGGAAAAGTCAAGACGGTTGTTTTATGCGGACTTCTCGGCGGAATACCTCTGCTTTCAATTTTTTTTGTCGGTTCGAAGCACTTCATTCTTGTTTGTACCCTTATGGTTATCCAGTCGCTTCCAGGAAATGTTTCTATGATTGCAAAAAGCTTTCTTGTCCCCGATACCATTGAATACACGAGATACAAAACGGGCAAGGACTGCTCCGGCATATTCTTCGCTTTGAACTCCTTTATAACAAAGCTGACTCAGGGGATTGCGTCATCTCTCGGTCTTTTCCTGCTCGGGCTTTCGGGCTGGATTGAAATCGAAGCTACAGATTTTGCGGATATTGCCGCACAAGGTGTTCAGCAACCGGAATCTGCTCTCAATATGCTTTGGATTGTATATACGCTCATTCCCGCAATCGGTACGATTTTAGGCGTGATTGTCATTGCATTTTATCGTTTGAAGGATAAAGACGTTGAGCTTATGACGAAGTGCAACGGCGGAGAAATTACAAGAGAAGAATGTGAAGCACAGCTTTCGAGGAAATATTGATATGGTTAAAACAAATGAAATTGACAATACATTTAACAAATACATCATCGATAAGGTAATTCCATGTGGAATTTTGCTTGTAAGAAAAGACGGAAAAACCGTGTATAAAAACAAGTGGGGATATTCGGATATTGAAAATCATGAACCCGTCAGATATGATAGCCTTTTCAGAATGATGTCGATGACAAAGCCGATAACCGCCGCGGCAATAATGAAACTTTTTGATGAGGGTAAAGTCAAAATAGACGATCCGGTTTCAAAGTATATTCCATCCTTTAAAAATAGCCGGGTTGTTTGTGACAGGCGATACCCTTTTCCGCCTAAAAATCCGATTCAGTCGCTTGTCGGACTCATAACCTACAACAAAGACAAGGTGAAAACTATACCATCGAAAAGAGATATAACAATAAGGGATTTGCTTTCTCACTCGTCAGGACTTGAACAGGGAATCGGCGGCTATGTAACAATGCTCAGGGATAAAACCGTAAGAACAACAAACGCCGAGCAGGCGGAAAAATATGCCAAGCAACCGCTTGATTTTGAGCCGGGAACCGGCACGGGTTATTCCCCGATAGCAGGATTTGACGTTCTCGTAAGCGTTATTGAAAGTGCAAGCGGAGAAAAAGCTGATGATTATTTCAGAAATCATATTTTTCTTCCGCTTGATATGAACAATTCAACCTTTCACCCGACTCAAAAAGAGAAAGAAAATCTTGTTCAAATTTATAAAAAAAGCGGAAAATCACTAAAAAATGTTACCGGCAAAAAAGCTGATATGAAAAGCTTTTTTACAATAGCAGAGGGTTCGGATTATGTAAGCGGTTCCGGCGGACTTTATTCAACCGCAGAGGATTATGAGCATTTTGCACAAATGCTTCTGGACTCAGGAGTTTATAACGGAAAGCGAATTCTATCAAAAGAATCGGTTAAACTTATGCAAACCGAAGCACCGAAAAAGCATCTTGAACCCGAACCCGGTTTTGTATGGGGACTGGGAGTGAAAATCAGGCAGGATCCGATAAAAGGAAAAACGCCTGCCACAGAGGGGACTTTCGGTTGGTCCGGTGCTTACGGTACTCATTTCTTTGTTTCTCCGAAAGATAATATGGAATGTGTGTTTATGACAAATGTCAGCAACATCGGCGGTTCTTCTTCAAAGGTCAGTCAAAAGGTCGAAGAACTTGTGTTTAATATTTTAAAATGAGGGGTAACCATGAGAATAATTAATTTTAGAATCAATCATATGAAAGAGCCTTTTGTTGACGCCGCTCCGGAGTTTTCATGGCAGATTGAAAGTGATGAAAATTCTGTCTTTCAGACTGCCTATCAAATAAACGTATGCGATGAAAAAAGTGAAGTGTGGAACAGCGGCAAGGTGCTTTCAAACAAACAGTCTTTCATCAAATACGGCGGAATTTTAAAATCCAAAACGCAGTATTCGGTCTGTATCACTGTTTGGGATAACAAAGGAAATTGCTCCGCTCTGAAATCTAAGTTTGAAACAGCATTTTTAAACGCCGATGAATGGAAAGGAGGTTTTTCAAAAAGTCCTTTTGACAGAAACGAAAGTAAGGTATTTGTTTACGGAATTGAAAATCCGCCCGTATATTTTGAAAAAGATTTTGATATTACGGACGAAGTTATAAGAGCAAGACTTTATGCGACGGCATATGGTGCATACAACGCTTATGTCGGTGGCAAAAAAGTCGGTGACGCCGTTCTTGCTCCGGAATATACACCCTACAACAAAATCCTTAATTATCAGGTTTATGATGTTACGGATATGCTGACAAACGGCAAAAACAAGATTGAGTTTCTCGTAGGAGACGGTTGGTTTTTCTGTCCGCAAACGGAAATTACGACCGACGAAAAAATAGATAATTTATCTGTTTTGTATCAGCTTGAAATTGAGTATAAAGGCGGAAAATCGGCAGTTGTTTTTTCGGACGGAAACGAAATTTGCCACAAGAGTAATATTGTTTTTTCTGATTTGTTTATGGGTGAAAAAGTCGATTTTACTTTGCCCGAAAGCGAAAGAAAAAAAGCAATCGCTACCGATTATTCACTTAAAAACCTCCGTTTACAGCCTATTCCTCAAATAAAGGCAGTTGAGAAATTTGCCGCAAAGGAAGTGTATATTTCACCGAAAGGTGAAACTATAGTTGATTTCGGTCAGGTTATTGCAGGAAGATGTAAAATCAAAATAAACGAGGCAAGAGGAACCGAAATCAAGCTTGAACACACCGAAATTACGGATAAGGACGGCAATTATTTCGCGCAATTCGACCTTGTAAAGCAAACGGATATTGTTGTCTGTTCGGGCGAGCCTTTCGTTTTTGAGCCGGAATTTTCATTTCACGGGTTCAGGTACTTAAAGGTCAGCGGAATGATAAATCCCGTAAAAGAAGATTTTACCGCCGTTCTGCTTTCAACCGAAAAAGAGAACATAGGAAATTTTGTTTGTGATGACGAGCGGTTCAACAGGCTTTATAAAAATATTCGCTATTCACAGAAAAACAATATGATGTCCGTTCCTACGGATTGTCCGTCAAGGGAAAAAGCCGGCTGGACGGGAGATATTCTTGTCTATGCAAAAACCGCAATGCAAAACGAAGATATGACCGCGTTTCTTTCTTCGTGGATTAAAGGGCTTGCCGCTGACCAAAAAGAGGACGGAGTAATTCCCATCACTTCACCCTTTAACAAGGTTTACGAGGCTGTTGCAAAGCAGACAATGGCTCCTTTAGGTGATGAATTAACCGGTGTTGCCGGTTGGAGTGACGCAATAGTTTGGGTTCCCTATGATATCTATAAAATGACAGGCAATGCCGAGATTTTATCAGTCAATTATCAGTCGATAAAATTCTGGTGTGATTACATCATTCATACTGCGGAAAACAAAAGAGGAAGTTCGCTTCCCTACGACTATGAACGTTACCTTTGGAACACAGGCTTTCATTTCGGTGAATGGTTAGTGCCGGGAAGAGAGGCGGAGGGATTTGAAATTTGCAAAGAAACCGCCTGTTATATCGCTCCGTTTTTCGGGTATATGACCCTTGCCAAAATGAGTGAAATATCGTCAATCCTGAAAACAGATGATGAAAAGTATTATAAGATGATGTCAGAAAAGTTCAAATACGCAATTCAAAACGGACTTATGAAATCAGATATTCTTCCGGACTATCTGCAAGGTTTATATGTGCTTGCAATAGCTTTTGACCTTGTTTCAAAGGAAAACGAAAATGAATATGCGGATAAACTTATCAGCCTTGTTGAAAAGAACAACGGCTGTCTTTGCACGGGATTTCTTGCAACGCCGTATCTTCTTGATGCGCTATGCAAAGTCGGAAGATGGGATTTGGCAAAGAACATTTTGCTTCAAACAAAAAGACCGTCATGGCTTTTTGAGGTTGAACACGGAGCAACGGCAATTTGGGAGGATTGGTTTGCACTCGATGATGAAAACAATCCAAAAAAGACAAGCTATGACCATTACGCTTTCGGTGTAGTAGACGATTTCATTTTCAGAAAGATTTGCGGCATCTCGGCTATTGAACCGGGCTTCTCAAAGTTTAAAATTGCACCGATTGAAGATGATGTTTTCGGAAATTGGGAAAGAGAATTTATTTCGGAATACGGAAAAATCAAAGTTAAGAAAACCGAGGAAACGCTTGAAGTAACCGTTCCCTGCAATACCACGGCAGTAATTGAATGGAACGGCAAAACATACGAAAAAGAAAGCGGAAAGTACATTTTACAATAATATAATTTAGAAATGGGGTTTTTTTATGAAAAACAATAAGAAACTTACGGCAGTTGTTTTGGCAATAATTCTCGGTTGCGGCATTTCTTTGGCAGGATGCGGAAAAAATGAAACGCAAACCGAAACAGGAACAACTACCACCACTTCATCGCAGGAATATAGCCTGTCTGTCTCAAATTCAACGGAACCGACAATGTTAAATCAGGAACCGTCTTCATCGGTTTCAAGTGATGAACCGTCAACACAAGCTCCGGCTTTAAAGGAAACCGTATTGAAAGGAACAAACAGCTCTGTTTTGACTATTCATACAAACGGCACATATGATTTTGTATGCTCGGATTACTATCTTTCCACAAAAGATTATCCTGCACTTAAAGCATTGCTTATTATGGCAAATGATGAACAGAAAAAATTCATTGTGGAAAAAGACGGAGCCAAGGCGTTTGGACCTATCAGTCTTTCATTTAATGCCGATACATACTCTGTTTCCGGTGGAACACTAACACTTGGCAATAAAAAACCCGTCTACGTTGACAAAGTCGGATGGGAAATACCCGCTGTTTCAACAGTTACTAAAAGCGGCAGCTCATACAAAATAAGCATTAAGGGCGATAACGGAAAGTATAAATTCAATTTTGCCGAATTCACCCTCACCGCCGAACAAGCTAAGAACATCGGACTTTGATTATGATGATAAACAAAAATACTACGCTCAAAGAAATATATAATATTTCAAAACTAACCGATATAAAAGATTGCCTTATTTCAGGAGGAAACTTTTTCGAGGGTGAAAGTGCGGAAATGACACTTGAACAGCTCCACGAAAAAAATCCGACCTGGGCGACGAATGATATGATTTTTGGGCTTGAACGGCTCTTGAAAAGTGAATTTCAGGTCTTTCCGCTTTATAAAAATGAAAGTGAAAAAAGAAATGTTAAATTAACCTATTTGCCGGCTCAAAAGAGAACGGAAGATTACTGTATAATTCTCCTTGCAGGCGGTGCTTACGGGGCAGTCTGTACTATGGTTGAGTCCTTGCCCGTTGCGGCAAAATTTAATGAAGCGGGAATTGACTGTTTTTGTCTCAATTACGAAACGGCAACTCCGGACAGCTTTGAAAAAGGTCTTCTGCCTGCTCCTCTCGATGATTTGGCTAAGAGCTGCAAGCTAATTTTTGAAACCGATAAATTTGATTACAAGACATACTGTGTCTGCGGTTTTTCGGCAGGCGGTCATATTGCTTCACTTTGGGGTACGAATATTATCGGTGCAAAGAAGTATAATCTTCCGCTGCCGAAAGCATTACTGCTTGTATATCCGCTTATAACAATGGAAAATGTCAAGGACGGTCCGATAAAAAGGTATATGTGCGCAGGTATGTTCGGCAAAGACTGTGACCTCGAAAAAATACGAAGTTACGACACAAGCAGGCTTGCATGCGGCACTTATCCCCCGACATATATTGTCAGGGCAGAAAATGACAGCACCGTTTCGGTAAAAGACGGTAACGATTTGAAATCAGCTCTTGACGCACGCCATGTTAAGTGTGTAATTGAGCAGGCGAAGACGGGAGAGCACGGCTTCGGGCTTGGTAGTGAAACTCCGCTTTACGGCTGGGCTGATGGAGCCGTAGAATTTATAAAGAGCACAGAGGTGAAAATATGACCTGCTGTTTAGCCATAGATATAGGTGCATCATCGGGCAGACACATATTAGGAAGCGTTGAAAACGGTAAAATCGTGCTGACAGAGATTTACCGCTTTGAAAACGGAATAAAGGATGAAAACGGAACACTTGTCTGGGACACCGAAAGACTTTTGAGTGAAGTCAAGAACGGACTTAAAAAATGCCGTGAAATCGGCAAGATTCCAAAAACGATAGCTATTGACACCTGGGGAGTTGATTATGTACTTTTAGATGAAAATAAAAAAGAGATTTTTCCTTGTGTGTCTTATCGTGACAAAAGAACAGACGGCATACCTTCGTCCGAAGATTTCCCGATTTCAGCTAAAAGACTGTATAATCGAACAGGCATTCAGACTCAAGATTTCAACACGATTTATCAGCTTTGGTGCGATAAGAAAAGCGGAAAGCTTGAAAACGCAAGGCACTTTCTGATGATGCCGGATTATCTTTCTTTTAAGCTTACCGGTAAAATTGCGAATGAATACACTAACGCAACAACAACCGGGCTTGTAAATGCCGAAAGTAAAGGGTGGGATAAGAAAATTTTGTCCTTGCTTGATATTGATGAAAGCCTGTTTTTGCCGCTGTGTAATCCCGGAACGGTTTTGGGTGAATTTTCAAAGAATATTCAGTCTGAACTCGGTTTTAATTCTACGGTAATTTTTGCACCGAGCCATGACACCGCCTCTGCAGTTGCCGCCTGCCCTCTTGACGAAAAAAGCGTGTATATTTCTTCCGGCACCTGGTCACTTGTAGGTACGGAAAACACATTCCCGGTTTTGACAAGTGAAGCACAAAAAGCAAACTTCACAAATGAGGGCGGAGCCGAATACCGCTTTCGTTTTCTTGAAAATATTATGGGAATGTGGCTGTTTCAAAACATTCGCAAGGAACTCGGCAAAAAATATACATATGATGAAATGATGATAATGGCGATGAAAAGCGGCTATAAAAAAGCTTTCTCGCCGAATCTACCCTCTCTTGTCGCCCCGGAAAGTATGCTCACCTCAATTCGGACGGCGTTAGGTGAGGAAAATTTATCACTTGCAAATGCGCTTAAATCTGTCTATATTTCGCTTGCAAAATCTTATGACAAAGCGATTAAAGAAATCGAAAAAATATGCCGAAAGCAAATCGAGAACATCATTATCGTCGGCGGCGGAAGCAAAGATAAATACCTCAATCGACTGACAAGTGAAATCACCGGCAAGAAGGTCTTTACCGGCCTTTCCGAGGCTACGGCACTCGGAAATATCGCCGTACAGATTATGTATGACAAAAAAATCAGCCTTACCGAGGCAAGGCAAATGATAAAACAATCTTTTGATATTAAGGAGTGCAAATGATAATACCTTATGAAAATGCCAAAGGAGCCTATGCAAAATACGGCATAGATACCGATAAAGCCATTGAGAAGCTGAAAAGCGTTTCAGTTTCGCTTCACTGCTGGCAGGGAGACGATGTTCGAGGTTTTGATACAGACCCCGAAAAGCCGCTGACCGGCGGTATTCAGACAACAGGCAATTACCCCGGAAGAGCGAGAACTCCCGAAGAACTTATGAGAGATATTGACAAGGTGATTTCTCTTGTGCCGGGTAAGGTTAAACTTAATCTTCACGCAAGTTATGCGATTTTCGACAAAGAGAACCCGTGGGTTGACCGAAATAAAATCGAGCCGAAACACTTTAAAAAGTGGGTAGATTTCTGCAAAAAAAGAGGTTTGGGCTGTGACTTTAATCCGACATTTTTCTCTCACCCCAAATGCGATCCGCTGACCCTTTCTTCACCGAATGAAGAAACAAGAAGGTTTTGGATTGAGCACGGAAAAGCCTGCATAAGAATTTCAAGCTATCTTGCCGAGGAGCTCGGCGAACAATGTATTATGAATATTTGGACCGGCGACGGCTTTAAGGATATTCCTGCCGACAGAATTGGCCCCCGAATGAGATACAAAGAAGCCATAGACGATATTCTGTCCGAGCCTTATGATTTTAAAAAAGTAAAGCCGTGCGTTGAAAGCAAAGTGTTCGGCATCGGTGTTGAAAGCTATACAGTCGGGTCTGCAGAGTTTTCGCTATCTTATGCGGCAATGAATAAGGATAAATGTATTCCGCTTATGGACAACGGACATTATCATCCGACAGAGATTGTCAGCGACAAAATCCCTGCCTTGCTCACTTTCTTTCCCGAAATAGCCCTTCACATTACCAGGCCTGTTCGTTGGGACAGTGACCATGTTGTGCTGCTTGACGATGAAACGAAAGAAATCGCAAAGGAGATTGTCCGCTGCGGCGGTCTCGACGGCAGAGTGAAAATTGCGCTTGACTATTTTGACGCAAGCATCAATCGCATATCCGCTTGGACGGTAGGATTCAGAAATGTTCAGAAAGCACTTCTGGGTGCTCTGCTCGAACTACCAACATTAAAAGAAATGCAGAACAAGGGCAATTTCACAAAACTTATGGTAGTGAGTGAGGAAGTAAAAACTCTGCCATTCGGTGAAGTATGGAACGAGTATTGCCGTCAATGCGGCAAACCGCTTGACGGCGAATGGTACAATATTGTTGAAGACTACGAAAAAGAGGAGCTTTTAAAAAGATGAAAGATATATTAACCGCACCATTTGTTGAGGAAATGAAAAAGACCACAGCCAATATGTACCGCCTCGGTTGGGATGAAAGAAACGGCGGAAACATCAGCTATATGCTTGACGAAAGCGAGGTCAAAGAATATCTTGACACCGAAAAGATAATACGAACAATTCCGCTTGATTTTGATGCCGCACCGCTTATCGGGAAGATTTTCATTGTAACCGGTACGGGAAAATACTTTAAAAATGTCGAAAGCGATCCGGAAAACAATCTCGGTATAATCAGAATCGCGACCGACGGCACAACAGCCGAGCTTCTTTGGGGATACAAAGACGGCGGCAAATTTACAAGTGAACTTCCGGCACATCTTATGAGCCATATTGCAAGGCTAAAAATTGATAAAGGTAACAGAGTTATTATGCATTCTCACCCGACAAATACGCTTGCCATGAACTATGTTCACGAGCTTGACGAAAAGAAGTTTACTCACGCGCTTTGGGAAATGTGTACCGAATGTATCGTCGTTTTCCCTGACGGCGTGGGCGTACTGCCGTGGATGCTTTGCGGAACAAACGAAATCGGCAGAGCCACGGCGAAAAAGATGGAAGAATTCCGTCTTGTTGTCTGGGGTATGCACGGAATTTATGGCGCAGGTAAAACACTTGACGAAACTTTCGGACTTATTGAAACGGTTGAAAAAGCGGCACAGATTTATATGCTGACAGCTCATCTGCCGAGAGTTAATACCATAAAAGACGAGCAGATGCAAGAACTCGCAGAGTTTTTCGGTGTGAATTACAGGGAAGATTTTTTAAATGTGCAACATGAGCAGAAATAAACAATACGGCAAGGTGTTTCATACTCAAATCGCCGAAAACACTTTTCAGCTTTCCACCACTCTTGACGGATACGGCAGCAAACCCGGAAAGGCTTGCCGTAATTCTTACCTTATTATAGGTTCGGAAAAAGCTGTTTTGTTTGATTTGGCACTGGAGGAACCTGAACTTGTCCTTTATGCCGAGCATCTTGCGGGAAAAAGGACTGAAATAGTATTGAGTCATGCTCATGTTGACCATATCTTCAACGCTGAAAAAGTTTCGGACTTATGGCTTCATAAAGAAGATGAAAAGCTTTTGCGACACGGTGCAATCTTTCAAAAAGCATTAAAGCCATGTCCTGCACTTCATTTTTTGAAAGACAAAGAAAAAATTGATCTCGGTGACAGAACTTTGAGTGTAATTCATATTCCGGGTCATACGGACGGCAGCATTTTACTCTATGACGAAAAACACAGTCTGCTTTTTTCGGGCGATACGGTAACGCGAAGGCTTTTGTACGGCATGCACAGGGTTGTACCTCTTGCGGAGTTTTGTGAAAACCTCGAAAAGCTGAACGAATTTAAAATCAACGGAATATATTCGGCGCACGACAGAGTTTGCCTGCCGAGTGAGTATATTGACTATATGACGGATATGCTTTGTAATTATTTACCGAAGAACGGCAAAATCAAGAGAATGTTGTTTGTTAAATTTTTGACATTTACAGACGGTGAAGAAACCGATTTAAAATACTTTGATTTCGCACAACTGATAAAAAGAGGAATAGAAAATGAAAACAAAGAGGTTTGCCGTAAAAAGAAATAATCTTGTAATCAAAGGTGAAATATATATCCCTCAAAGCTGTATTGCTGAAAATCAAACAGTAATCATCAGCCATGAATTTGGTATGAATATGCTTTCAACCCAAAGGTACGCAAAGAGATTTGCCGAATTGGGTTATACCGCATATATTTATGATTTCTGCGGTTCAGGAGCAGGAATAAGCCGAGGCAGAAAATCTACTCAAATGAGCGTTCTGACCGAGGTACAAGATCTCGGGCTTGTTCTTGACTATGTAAAATCTCTGCCTGAAACAGACTGTGAGCATATTATTCTTGTCGGTTGTTCACAGGGCGGAATGGTGTCGGCTCTTGTTGCGGCAGAGAGGAAAGACGAAATCGACAAATTGATTTTATACTATCCCGCCTTTTGTATTTCGGACGATGCCCGAAAAGGCTCTATGCTCGGCTCAAAGATAAATCCCTATTCTCCGCCTGAAAGATTTACGGCACTCGGTTATGTTCGCCTCGGAAAAGAATATGTTACGGATGCGTTGAAGTTAGATCCATGGAAAGAAATTTGCTCTTTTGATAAGCCTGTTTTGATTTGTCATGGTGATAAAGACCACATTGTGCCGTTCAGTTATGCCGAAAGAGCAAAGAAAAAATATCCGAACTGTACTGTGGAAAAAATATCAGGGGCAGGACATTTGTTTTTAAACAAAGATCATATGAAAGAAGCTTTAAAAAGAACGGAGGCATTTTTGAAGGACAAATAAATAATTAAGATATTATTTATCTTGTCTTTATGAGAAAGCGTTATGAAAATCGGATTGGTATTAGAAGGCGGTGCTATGCGTGGAATGTTCACCGCCGGTGTCTTAGATACATTTCTTGATAATGACATCAAGATGGATTCCGTGGTCGGTGTTTCCGCCGGAGCGTTGTTCGGTGTAAACTATCTGTCAGGACAAAAAGGCAGAGTAATCCGCTATAACAAGAGGTTTAACAAAGACAAAAACTATATGGGATTTCGACCCTTGCTTCGTGAGGGCAATATTGTCAGCACAAAATATGCCTACGAAGATGTTCCGAAAACCCTTGACCCCTTTGATGATGAAGCGTACAAAAAGTCCGAAGTTCCTTTTTATGCTGTGGTAACAAATGTTGCTACCGGAAACCCGGAATACATACAAATACACAGCGTATTTGAACAGATGGACACTTTAAGAGCGTCCGGCTCTATGCCCTTTGTTTCAAAGCCTGTGGCAATCGGTGACAAGAAATACCTTGACGGAGGAATTGCTGACAGTATTCCTTTTGAATGGCTTGCCGGTCAAGGTTGCGACAAGCTGATTGTAATTCTTACTCGTGATATGGAATACCGAAAGAAACCGATGTCTCCGGTCTTAGTTAAGTTGTACGGAAGAAAATATCCTAAAATCGCAGAGAAATTGTTGCAGCGTCATAACAACTATAACCGTGCCGTGGAAGAATTGAGAAAATGGGAAGTCGATGGAAAAGCTATGGTGATTCGCCCGTCAAGTCCTATTGACATCGGGAGAATTGAGAAAAATCCCGATAAACTGCAAGCGGTATATGAGCTTGGAGTAAAAGATTGTAATGCTAATCTGCAAAAAATAAAAGCATTTATAAAATAAAATCGGAGGTTCCTTATTGCCCTCTTTGAGGAACAAGCTGGTAGCACAAGGAAAATACACGGAAGTTGTTGATGAGCTTATTGCACTAGTCAACAAAAAATGGACACAAAAGTGAAAGAAATGAGCAGGGAAATATGAGTTATTGATCAGGCGGTACGCCGCTTGTCTTGCCCTTGACGCTTTGTGACCTGCCCGCTGAATCGTAACCAAGGGGCGGCCAGCCGCCCCCCTGTAATAGATTTCTGCCAGATACCAGAATCAAATTTGCGCATAAACCTTGACACTACCTGCAGAATAACACCCTCATGCTTTGGAAAGACGATTTCAAAAGCGATAGAGATTGGCAGGCTGTTTGCAGAGCGCTCGGGCTTTCGGAAAACACGGTCGAGGTAGAGCTGAGATGTAATGTTCGTGTCGCAAAATCAAACTACACCCATGCAAGGCTCCACAAGCCCGTGTAGACGCAAAATATAAAGTCTCAAATAAAAAAAGGAGCAATAAAAGTGTGGATGAGTTTTCTTATAATTCTTTTTTTCACTTGTTAGAATGAAAAAAATGTGATAAAATAAACTATAATTAAATAATTTTTTTAAATCATCAAGTTTACAAATTGTTCACAAAAATTTTTGTCACATTTTTATGAGTCCGGGTGTTTTAATATATAGAGAAGCAATTCTCTCTGAAAGGAATGTTGCCTGTGTGTGCGGTAACTGCTCAGTATAATGATGAGTTGCGTCATGTTGAATATGCAGTTGAAAAATACAGTCAAATGCTTTTTCGTATTTGTTATAATATATTGGAAAACAAACAGGATACCGAGGACGCTGTTCAGGAAACCTTCCTGAAATACATGGTCAAGGCTCCGCTGTTTAAGGATTCCGACCACGAAAAAGCTTGGCTTATTAAGGTTGCAACAAATATCAGCAAGAACATCAGCCGATACAATAACCGTCATGCGGCTGAGAATCTTGATGAGCTGCGTGAAATCGGCATCAGGGATAATGACAGAGATGTTTTTGAGTTGATAATGAAGCTGCCGGTTAAATACAGAATCGTTCTTGATTTGTATTATATTGAAGGCTACAAAGCCAACTCAATCGCCGAAATCACGAACACCTCCCCAATGACAGTCAGAAAACGGCTTCAGTACGGCCGCAAGCTGCTTAAACGAGAGCTTGAGCTTTGAAAGGAATGATTTGAATGAAACCCAGCAATCCCATAAGCAAATATGTCAGGGTAATGAGCTGCATCAATATTGGTGAGCAAGCTAAACAACAAATCATCAAGAACTGCGCCCGTTACAGCACAATGAAGAAAATCAAGGCGGGCAGATTCAAGCTGACCGCTGTTAAAAAAGACAGAACGATCGATAAAGTCCAAACTTAATAATTCCTTGATTGCGGAGCCTTCGGGCTCCTCTTTTTTATTTATGGAAACCTTTATGTCAAAAAGAAAGCTTTCTTTTTACACAATTTTACCAAATGGAGGACAAAAGATGAAAGACCCGCTGTTTTACAGAGCAATCAGAGGCACTGCCGCCGCCTGCTTCAAGGCTGTTTTCAAGCCCACGATTGTAGGCAAACGCAACATACCCGAGAGCGGCAGAATAGTTCTTGCAGGCAACCACACGAACAATCTCGACTGCCTGCTTGTGGGCTGTGCAACCAAAAGATGTGTTCATTTCATGGCGAAGGACGAGTTGATGAAAGGCCCTTTAAAAATTCTTTTCAAGGGCTTGGGCATTATTCCCGTTAACCGCCGCCGAAAGGATAAGGCATCTCTTGAAACAGCCGAGCTGTATCTTAACGACGATAAGTTTATCGGAATTTTTCCTGAGGGAACGATTAACAGAACAGACGACATAATAATGCCGTTTAAGTTCGGCGCAGTCAAAATGGCACATGACACTGACACAAAGATCGTTCCTTTTGTTATATCGGGAAAATACAAGGCTTTTGAAAGAAGCGTTAAAATCCGATTTCTTGAGCCGATCACCGTGTCGGAGGATCTTGAGAAATCAAACAACGAGCTTATGAATATTGTTTCAAACGAACTTAGAAAGGCAGGAATTTAAAATGAGCAGGAAATCACCCAAGAAGCCCGAGGACAGAGAGCTTGGATATAAGCTTTTAACTCCGCTTATGCGTCCTCTGTTTCAATTCTATAATAACCCCAGAATTATCGGAGCCGAGAAGATTCCCAAGGATTCGGCTATTATCATTGCAGGCAACCATAAGCATGTTTACGACCAGTGCCTGACTATTATCGCAACCAAAAGAATGATACATTATATGGCAAAAAAAGAATATTTTGACGGCAGGCTTGCTCCGCTGTTCAGGGCTGTGGGCTGCATTCCCGTTGACAGGTCAAGAAAGGATATCGCATGCGTTATGTCGGCAATGAGAGTCCTCAAAAGAGGGGGAGCAATCGGAATTTTCCCCGAGGGAACACGCAACAAGACCGATCAATTCCTTCTTCCCTTTAAATTCGGCTGTGTTTCGATGGCTAAAAAGGCTGATGCCTATATTGTCCCGTTCGGTCTGACGGGTGATTATAAATTTCGCAGTAAGAATCTTACGATTCGTTACGGCGAGCCCTTTAAGGTAGGCAACATGACGACCGAAGAAGCGAATGAGAAGCTTTACAGAGAGGTTGAGCGCCTTATGCTAGAAAATCTTGACGAAGAAAAGGCGGAAATTCGCAAAAATGCTTAATTTGCGTGTGGGAGAAAGATGATATGAGAATAGGAATGGATGTCGGGTCAACAACGCTCAAATGCGTTGCTCTTGACGATAAGTATAATATTGTATATAAGGCGTATGAACGCCACTATTCCCAAATAGCCGAAAAAAGTGCAATGATGCTTTCGCAGATAGTCGACGAGCATCCCGAGTTTAAAAATGCTTCGCTGACCGTTTCCGGTTCTGCGGGCATGGGCTTTGCTCAGTCGCTCGGGCTGGATTTCATTCAGGAGGTTTATGCAACAAGAGTAGGCGTTTCAAGGCTTTTGCCGGGAACAGACGCTGTTATCGAGCTTGGCGGCGAGGATGCAAAAATACTGTTTTTCACAAACGGCGTTGAGGTCAGAATGAATGGCTCGTGCGCAGGCGGAACGGGCGCGTTTATTGACCAGATGGCGTCGCTCCTCGGTGTGAATCCGACCGAAATGAATTCACTTGCCGAAGCTCACGAAAAAATTTATTCAATTGCATCAAGATGCGGAGTTTTTGCCAAGTCGGATATTCAGCCCTTGCTCAATCAGGGTGCAAGAAAGAACGATATTGCCGCAAGTATTTTTACCGCCGTTGTCAATCAGACCGTTTCGGGTCTTTCGCAGGGCAGAAGGATTGAAGGCAAGGTTGTCTATCTCGGCGGGCCTCTTTATTTCCTTTCGGAGCTCAGAAAGGCTTTTGACAAGGGCCTGGGTGTTACGGGAACGTGCCCGGAAAACGGTCTTTATTTCGTTGCGCTCGGTGCGGCGTTTTCGTCGGACGGTGTTGCGATTGATATAAGGAGCATTACCGAGAAGATTAAGAACGCAAAGGAGAGCGGAGAATATCTCGGAGCGAAGCCGCTTTTCAATTCAAAAGAAGAATATGACGAATTTTCAGCACGCCACGCAAAGGATTCAATTGAGGATCACTGCATTATTGATAAGGGCGAAAAGGTTTATATAGGCATTGACGCAGGCTCAACAACAGTTAAGGCGGCGGTTATAAACAAAGACGGCAGAATTGTTTGCAGCCGCTATATGTCAAACAACGGCGACCCTGTTTCGCTTATCAAAAGCTTTCTCGAAGACTTTTACAAAGAGTATCCCGACGCGGTTATTGCTTCAAGCGCGGTTACTGGCTACGGCGAGGATATAATCAAAAACGCCTTTGCGGTTGATATAGGTCTTGTTGAGACGGTTGCTCATTTCACCGCCGCAAAGAGATTCAAGCCGGATGTTGATTTCATTATAGATATCGGCGGTCAGGATATCAAATGCTTTAAAATCAGAAATAACGCAATTGATAACATATTCCTGAACGAGGCTTGCTCTTCGGGCTGCGGTTCATTCCTGCAAACCTTTGCCGCCGCTTGGGGCTACAATATTGCGGATTTTTCAAAGCTCGGTCTTTTTGCGGACAGACCCGTTGACCTCGGCTCACGCTGCACGGTATTTATGAATTCATCGGTTAAGCAGGCTCAAAAGGACGGCGCTTCAATCGAAAACATTTCCGCAGGCCTTTCGATCAGCGTTGTCAAAAACGCACTTTATAAGGTTATCAGAGCGGCAAACGCAGACGAGCTCGGCAAAAATATCGTCGTTCAGGGCGGTACCTTCCTTAACGATGCCGTTCTTCGTGCGTTCGAGCAGGAGATCGGCAGAAATGTTGTCTGCCCCAACATTTCCGGTATCATGGGCGCTTACGGTGCGGCTCTTTATTCAATGGAAAGAGCACCCGAAAAGAGCACTCTCATTTCAGCCGGGGAGCTTAAAACCTTTGAACATAAGGTAAAAGCAATCACCTGCGGCAAGTGCAGCAACAACTGCCGGCTGACCGTTAATACCTTCAGCTCGGGCAGAAGCTTTATCGGCGGCAACAGATGCAGCAAGCCCATTGCAAGGTCAAATGCGGATAAGGGCAATAACCTTTTTGATTATAAGCGTGAACTGCTCGCAGAATATAAACCCGTTAAGGGCAAGAGAGAGACGATCGGTCTGCCCATGGGACTTAACATGTTTGAGCTTCTTCCGTTCTGGCACACCTTTTTCACTCAGCTCGGCTTCGGGATTGCACTTTCCGAAAAATCGTCAAGAGAGCTTTATGTTTCGGGTCAGCACACCATTCCGTCAGATACGGTTTGCTACCCTGCAAAGCTTCTTCACGGTCACATCGAATCGCTCATTTCTCAGGGAGTCAAGAATATTTTCTATCCCTGTATGTCTTATAACATTGACGAAAAGCTTGGCGACAACAACTACAACTGCCCCGTTGTTGCTTATTATCCCGAGGTTATCCGCTCAAATGTCGGCGAGCTTAAAAAGCTGAACTTTATGAATGATTATCTCGGACTTCACAGACCCAAGGATTTCTCAAAGAAGATTTACGGCATTCTGTGCAATAAGTTCGGCTCAATCTCCTTTGACGAGGTCAAAAACGCTTCCGATAAGGCCTATGACGAATATCATAACTACATGAAGAAAATCCATCACAAGGGCTTGGAGTATCTCAAGGAAGCTAAAGAAAACGATAAACCCGTTATCGTTCTTTGCGGCAGACCGTATCATCTTGATGAGGAGATCAATCATGGCATTGATAAGCTGATCTGCGAATGCGGCGCAACGGTTATAACCGAGGACAGCGTCAGCCCGCTTGTCAACAAGTTCCCCACAGGCGTTCTTGACCAGTGGACTTATCATTCAAGGCTTTACGCCGCCGCAAAGTATGTTGCAAAGCTCGCGGATAAAGATGTTAACATTGTTCAGCTTGTTTCGTTCGGCTGCGGCGTTGACGCAATAACAACCGATGAAATGAGAGCCATTCTCGAGAGCGACGGCAAAATTTATACTCAGATTAAAATAGACGAAATTTCAAATCCGGGTGCGGTTAAAATCAGGCTCAGAAGCCTGTTTGCCGCCACGGGAAGATAAGTCCGAGGGTATGAAGCGAGGAAGATAAAGCGTGGGAATTTCTAAGAGAAGCAGTGCAAACGGCTTGATAAGCCCTCCGGCGGGATATACAGTCGTCTGTCCTTCGGCAGTCAAAAGACCAACCGGCTCATCGGAAGGGCCTTTTATGAAGCAGCTGTGCGGCACGACAGGGAGGAATCCGAATTTGCCACTGCTGTCCCACAATTATTTTATCACGGGCAGCTCAAAGCCTGCTGATACCTAAAATATTAATTATATAACTGATTATACGAGGAGGAATAACTGATGAATACTGCCGACAGAGTTGAATTTACAAAAGAGATGCGGGATTATACAATCCTTGCTCCCAATATGGCAGACATACATTTTTCTTTGCTTATCAACATCTTTTCTCAGTACGGATACAAGGTTGAGCTTCTCAAAAACGACGGCAGAACGGTTGTTGACGAGGGGTTAAAATATGTTCATAACGACACCTGTTACCCTGCGCTGCTTGTTATCGGTCAGCTCATTGACGCCTTGAACACGGGAAAATATGACCCTGACAAAACCGCTTTGATGATAACTCAGTCGGGCGGCGGCTGCCGCGCTTCAAACTACATTCATCTGCTCAGAAAAGCGCTTAAAAAGGCGGGCTATCCGCAGGTTCCCGTTATTTCTCTTAACCTTTCGAGACTTGAGAAAAACAGCGGCTTCAAAATCAGGATTTCAATGGCTCTTAAAATGCTCTCGGCAGTTATCTACGGCGATCTGATTATGCTTCTCAAAAACCAGGTCGAACCTTATGAAAAGAATGAGGGGGAGTGTAAAAGGCTCGTACAGAAATGGATTGACGGTATCAGCGAGATGTTCAGAAAGGGCAGAGGATATTCTTTCGGCGAGATGAAAAAGCTTCTTCCCGAGATTACAAAGTCCTTTTCGGAGGTTCCCGTAAAGAATATTGTCAAAACAAAGGTCGGCGTTGTCGGCGAGATTTATGTTAAGTATTCTCCGCTTGCCAATAATCACCTTGAGGAATTCCTGTTCGGTCAAGGCTGTGAGGTTATGGTTCCCGGACTTTTGGGCTTCTTCCTCTTTAAGGTCGATAACAGACTTGAGGATATCAAGCTCTACGGCGGAAGCAAGCTTAAAAAGATTGCAATGCAGTTTGCTATCTGGTATCTAACGAGAATTGAAACCACATTGCTTGACGCTGTAAGTGCTTACGGGCGTTTCACCGTTCCGTCAACCTATGCTCATATCAAGGAAATATGCACAAAGATTATCGGACCCGGCTGTAAAATGGGCGAGGGATGGCTTCTGACAGCTGAAATGATGGAGCTTATCGAAAGCGGCTATGGCAATATCGTATGCGCTCAGCCCTTCGGCTGTCTGCCGAACCATATTGTCGGCAAGGGCATGATAAGGAAGCTCAAAGATATGTATCCCGAATCAAATATTGTTCCGATCGACTATGACCCCGGTGCAACAAAGGTTAATCAGGAAAACAGAATTCGTCTTATGCTTGCCGTTGCAAATGAAAATCTCGGCTGTTCCGGCGGTTGCTTTTCTTCCTCCTGCTCGGCATGCACAATAAATCAGCAATTATGAAATACGCAAAGACGCCCGGGCCTTGAACAAACAATACCGTTTTAATCAATTTCAGTTAAACCCCGAAAGCCTTGATATGCAAGACTTTCGGGGCTTTTATCTTGTCGGAACGGAATTTTGCGTTAGTTGAGCAAAATTCTATATTGGCATCAGAACTGCCGAATTTTTGCCGAATTTACCGTTTTTTAAGCCTCTGTACCGGACTAAAGTATTCGAACGCATCCTTATTCTCGTAGTTTTTTACTCATTTTATAACTTTTTTTGCATACGTCAAGTACTTGTTGTCGCTTTTTTGTCAGAAGATTGTCGGAGCTTTGGTATGTAAGATGACAAGTAATAAGAATACAATCACAACTAAAGAGATACGTCTACGGAATATATAACACACTAACAAAACGGATACATAAGATACTTCATTTCTTCATAACAACAAAACACATAATGGTATAATTGAAAAATATTTTTTCGTATTTTGTCCAATTATTGATATCTGTTGCGTTATAATTTTTGGAGGATAGATTAGTGCTCAATGCGAATAGTTGCAGTACCGATCAATATACAATTCCGCCGTTGCTTTGTTTTGACGGAGTAATAAAAAAACAGATGATAGCTACGGTTAAGCGATCGGATATTTCAAAGCGTGTTAAAAAAGTGTAAGGAGAAAGACATGAAAAAGAATTTACTGTTAAAGCGAATTCTCTCGGCAGTCCTCGCAATTGTCAACTATTTAAAACTGCAAAGACACAGAATCAGGCCCAAGGGGGTGAGTCCGATGGGCCATTATGTATTGGATGCTTTTTGATAGGAGGAATGAATATGAGGAAAATCATTTTTCTATTTTTACTGTTTGCTTTTTGCTTTTTGTTTGGTTGCAATTATAAACCGAAATATGATATGGTTAATCAATCAACATCTTTAAACAATTCTATTAATGGAGATTATGGCATTATTGAGACCGAAGCAGGTATTGCCGGACGTGCAGAAAATGACTTTGTTCCGCAAAGAGACTTATCTGTTAAACCAACTCTTGAGACACAAAGTTTTTATAATAAGTTAAGCACTTTAATAAATGGCGAAGCACAAAACGATATATATCCATTTCGCGATGTTGAATTCGTCAGAATAAGAGTTTTGTATAAAGCAAGCAAGGATGTCGATGAAGAATTTACAGAGGTAAAGGCAATAACCGATGTATCCGAATTACAAAAAATCAAAAACTCTCTATGTCAAGAAACTTGGACATATTATTCTTCTTCAAAGAGTTGGGGTAAATTTAACCCGTCAAGACCTAACAACCGAATTGTAATTATTGAAACAAAGCAAAAAGAGAACTATGTTATCTATTTGTATAGCAATTCTAATTCAAACAATTGCTTTTTGTCAATAGCAAACTATGATGCAGATATGGATTATGAAAAGTTTGTTCGTTTGTCAGAAAATGCAAAAGATTTTAAACGATACTCTGTGACGAAGAATACCTATGCAGTATTAATGGAATTTTATAATTAAACGAAAGGAATGATTGGAATGAAAGAAAGAAAAAGATTTATAAAAATTATTGCTTAGCAAATGACGGTTCAGATACTCGTACAGGGACGATTACGTTGTCGACTGCACACGGTACAGAATCTAAAACCATATCAGTTACTCAACTTGACAAAGTTAGCAACTATTTTTACAGTGTTTCAGAGAATGGTTCTTTTGGACGTAATAGCTCTTCTGATTACAACCACAAGCTTGCAACATGGGCTATGGAGCTGAGCTATGCAGCCTATAACTACCCGAACGGCGAAGAACTGCCGATCATTCCCGGTGCCTTTATGGGCGATTTTACTTAAACCGCGGGAATGCTCTTGGAAGATAATGGATTTGTGAATATCTCCGAATACAATTATACTTCTGACAGCAGAGCAGCGCATACAATAGGGTGGCGTCCTGTTGAGGTTGATGTTTCTAAAACTTCTCAAATTATTAACGATGTAGGAGGAATGGACAATGTTTACCAATATAATATTCACGATAAAGGATCTGTTCTTTACAATTTATTGGATAGCGTACGCGTTCACAAGTGCAATTCGAGCTGGGTTGATAGGGGTACTGATACACGATTGGATAGAAGTACTTTTGAAGCTGATAAGATAAATGAAGGCACAATTGTCTCGTCAAGTGTACAGAGAACGCGATCCTTGATAGTTGTTGACATACGCGGCTCGGTCACATTAATGGATTGGCTTAATGGTATCAGGACACAGTTGCCTCCACCCGACAACCGATTTGCAGCACTTGCAGATGAGATATTTACCAATGTGGAGAATTATCTGAGTTCAACCGGGTTGCAAGAGAGAATTCTTTAGATATTGTGTAAACCTCCGAGATGGTATAAAATAGAAATAACAAATCGGAGGTTAAGTTTATACCGAAGTACAAGGACAGCCCGGAGGTAAGGGCGGCAAAAAAGGAAAGAAAAGAAAAACTGAGAGAATTTTTGCAATAACTGGATGTAGAGGATTACAGCGATCTGCGTTCGGTATTCAAGGAAATGGTCGGA
>ENA-OROD01000806-OROD01000806.1-human-gut-metagenome-genome-assembly--contig:-NODE-806-length-28613-cov-4.955109_pt1 | contig 28613 bp, 21 predicted proteins | sample MGYA00242123_ERZ509038 | MGnify/ENA primary metagenome ERZ509038 (study PRJEB26280, sample SAMEA2338719) | human gut metagenome | biome: human gut; feature: human-associated habitat; material: faeces... | reverse complement strand
GCCGCAGGAAACAACGAAATTGAAGTTATTGGAAGCGAAAGACGCATTAAAAACATTGGCTGATTATACAGCTACACATTTTCCGGAAGATTGTTCCTGTGATGAAATGGCGGCAATCGCATATAAAGCGCATGATAAACTAAAAGAAATCGAGGTAGAATCATGAAAAAGACTATTCTTGATGCTTGTTGCGGAAGTCGGATGTTCTGGTTTGACCGCCAAAACAATAATACTGTTTTTATGGATAATCGAACGCTCGAAACAACTTTGTGCGATGGACGCAAACTTATCATTGCGCCAGACGTAGTCGGAGATTTCCGAAAAATGCCGTTCCCAGATGGAGAATTCAGGCTGGTTGTATTCGATCCGCCGCATCTCGTCAAAGCTGGAGAAAAATCATGGCTCGTTCAGAAATACGGGCGGCTCTGTCCGGAAACATGGAAGGACGATCTCCGTTCCGGATTTTCCGAGTGTTTCAGGGTTCTTGAGATTAGAGGAATACTTGTTTTTAAGTGGAGTGAAAATCAGATCAAGACCGGGGACGTTGTCAATCTATCTCCAATAGAACCACTTTTCGGACAACGCCACGGAGAGACACATTGGCTTGTTTTTATGAAACCGGAAAAAGAAATTGAGGTGAAATCATGAAATGTAAAGATTGCAAGAATCTGAAAAACCGATCGACTTATGGGCAATGTTACGCCCATGAAGGCTGTAAAATTTGCAAAGATAGTGATGATGGCTGTTTCTTGTTTGAATCAGCCATACAGACCAACGGCGACCGCATCCGCGCGATGAGCAATGAGGAGCTGGCTGAGTATCAGATACACAGAGCCGATGATTGTCCCGATCTTATCAAGGATGATGCACCATGTATGATTAAAAAAAATTATGAGACACAAACAGACTGCAAAAAATGCTGGCTGGACTGGCTGAACAGCCCGGCGGAAAGTGAGGTGAATCATGAGAGTGAGCCAAAGTTTACGCCGGGGACGTGGAATGTGGCGGGATTCGATAGCCGGATCAATGAAGAACGCTATTTTGGCATTGACACACCGCGTGGCCAGATGATAGTAGAATCTTTTGGAGAGTGCGATTTTAACAGGAAAGCCAACGCCGCGCTGATCGCCGCCGCGCCGGACGGTTACGAATACGTCGAAACGACTGCGGAAGTCTTACGTTTGCTTTTGGAAACTTACAAACTGCCGGAACAGGCGCGGAAATGTTTACAAGAACGAATCGACGAATCCGAAAAATACAGGAAGAAAGCGAGGGGTGAAAAGTGATCAATCTCTATCATATGGATTGCATGGAGTTCATGCGGACAAAGCCGGAACGGTTTTATGATCTAGCGATTGTCGATCCGCCTTACGGAATTAACGCGACACGTATGAACATGGGTTCAAATTTAACACGAAAAGGTAATGGATATCCATCCGAGAGTGTCGCAGCTCGAATCAGGAGGGGGCGGCTGAATTCTGGTGGAGGCACCTTGAAGAACAGATTACTCAATAATGCGTCTTGCGATTGGGATTTTGCTCCTCCAACGCCGGAATATTTTGCTGAACTGTTCCGTGTTTCAAAACACCAAATCGTATGGGGAGGCAATTATTTTAATCTACCGCCGTCACGCGGGATGATTTGTTGGGATAAGTTGCAGCCCTGGGAAAATTTTTCACAGTTTGAACTTGCATGGACAAACTTTGATTGTCCGGCCGCAATATATCGTTACTCCAATACCGGAGGCGCAAACAAAGAGAAGAAGATCCACCCGACACAAAAGCCCGTCGCGCTCTACAAATGGCTGCTGTCCCGTTATGCACAATCAGGCTGGCGTTTGCTTGACACCCACGGCGGCAGCATGTCAAGCGCCATCGCCGCGCATGACTTAGGCTTTGACCTTGATCTCTGCGAGATAGACAAAGATTATTTCGAGTCTGGTAAAAAACGTATCGAAGCACACCAGAGGCAAATGATTTTCAACTTTCAATGAATAAAATTGGAATATTTTTATTCGTTTTTGCGCAAACAGGCTCAAAACAAGCCCTTGACAGAACCAATATAAAAAGGAACACTATTATGCTGAAAGTAAATGATATTGTTTATATTGCAGGTCCTATGAGCGGCTGTAAACTGTTCAATTATCCGGCATTCTTTGCAATGGAAGGACTCTTGAAAAAAGAATTCGGATGTAAAGTATTGAATCCGGCACGACAACCAAATGGACTGACTTACGAGGAATACATGAAAAGAGCATTCGAGGATGTCCGGAAAGCCAGTGTCGTTGTGATGCTGAATAACTGGACTCTTTCAGACGGCGCCCAGCGGGAATACCATTTGGCAAAGTTCGAACAAATCAAGGTAATCTCACAAATTCAAGTTGAAAAATTTATCCATGAAAAATTCCGATCTGAATTTGGAGATTTCTACAAAGCCTAACGAGCAGAAAGGAGAAAAAATCATGATGAAAGGCAGTGATATACTGAAAGATAATAAGAAAGAACGGTTTGCACAGGATATTGCATCCGGAGTTGCCCCAAGAGAAGCATATTTACGTTTGCGACCTGATACAAAAAAACAGTCGGCGCGGGTTCTTGCCTCACGCTGGCTCCAAACCCCGGATGTTGCAGATCGAATATCTTTTTTGAAACAGCAGAATGCGGAAAATGCCCAATGGTCCAGAAACGAATCCATTGAAATACTGAAAGCCATTGCTTCAAACAGTCAGGAACGGGCAATATCACGAGTTCGCGCAATTGAAGCACTCAATAATATGTGTGGCTATAATGAACCTCCTGCAAAAGGAGTCACGATCAGTGTTCCATTTTCTTTTCTATCACCAGATAAAGGTCAATAATCCAGGGAGTAAACCATGCGAAAAATTCAGATTCCCCAAAAATGGCTGTGTTCAGGAAGCGGTATCACAACTTTTATTCATGGAACAGGCAGAGAAAAAGTATTCGTACGTGGAGCAATTGTCTTTCCATGTTTGAAAGAGGATTTAACTTATACAGGGACATTATGTATTGCCGGAATCTACGAGTCGGATCAACATGTTCTCATCCTCGAAATGCGGCATTTTACGGATTATAATGATATTCTGTCCATCCACTTCAAAATGTTTTATGACCGTTACGGAGTGACGGACTATTATTACAATGCGGATTCTGACGGGGATTTTGAAGCAAAGAAATTCATGATTGCAAGAGATGCAAGGGAATATGCCGAACGCGATAAAGTCTATCCAAACCTGTTGAAGCTCTCTGTTGGAACTGACTATCAGGCATTTTCGCTGATGAGACAGAAAAATGCACTGGGGAAATTCACATTCAAAAGCAAAATGCTTGCTGATGCGTTGATGTCATGGGAGGAAACAGTACCTTTCAGGAAAGCACCTTGTGAGCTGCAGTGTGCCTGTATCGCCCTTGTTGGTATTTGTAATGATGCCTGGGAAAGTTTTGAACAGGAAAAGCAACTGGAAGCTGAACGTATGGATTCAGGTATATTCGGAGAAATCTTTGATGATTGACTGTTACTCATGCAAGGAAAAAAATAAACTGCGTCAAGGTATGGATTATGCAGCCTCACCTTGTGCGAAATGCCGTCTCGCCAAAGATATACCGCATGAAAACGCACAGTATATTTCTTCCGCGCCAGAGTCAGAAAAACTGATTTCATTTTTTGAACGGACACGTTTTGTGATGAGGCATAGTGCCCGTCGGAAAATGTTGTATGCCCTGCTGAATAATCCACGTATCACAGATAAACAGCTTGCGGACTGCTTCCGGCTTTCCCGCAGAAAAGTATCCTATCATGTCCGTGTTATAAAAAAATCAATCCCTGAAATATTTGGAGTTCGTTATGCAAATCAAATTAAATGATAAACAGACACTTGCATGGAAAAAGATTCTCACCAATCCGCAAAAAACCCGTATTTTGTTCGACGGAGGTTCCCGTTCCGGTAAAACCTTTCTGATCGTTCAGTACCTGTTTCTTCGTGCCTTTCAATATCCCGGTTCGCGTCAGCTTCTGGCAAGGAAATTTCGCGCACATGCAAAAACATCCCTCTGGAACGACACATTGAAAAAATACTGCTCCATGCATCGGGCTCCGGGTATTTTTTCGATGAATGAAACAGACCTTACAATAAATTTCTATAATGGTTCTTCCATTATCATAGGCGGACTTGACAATGCTGACCGTGTTGAGAAAATTCTTGGTAATGAATACATCACGGTATTCCTGAATGAAGCGACTCAAATTTCCTATGAAACAATGCAAATGGTTGTTACACGTCTTGCACAGCGCATACATGACGCAAACGGAGAATTAGCTGTTCCAAAACTGATTCTTGACTGCAATCCGCGAGGTCCGCGGCATTGGCTTCATTATGTTGGTGTTCGTCATGTGGACCCTGAAACGGAAAAACCGCTTTCCGATTACGACAAATGGGCTCGCTTGAACTGGTCGGCATACGACAACAAAGAGAATCTTCCGGCTGAATATCTTGCCTCTTTGGAAGCTCTGCCGGAAGTCATGCGTGATCGAATGCTGAATGGCATCTGGCGTGATAATGAAGGAATCGTTTATGCGGAATTCGATGAAGACCTGCATGTGATTGAACCATTCGATATTCCTGCGGACTGGACACGGATTCGATCTATCGACTTTGGTTATGCAAATCCTTTTGTCTGTCTTTGGGGTGCATTGGATCATGATAACCGGCTCTATCTCTACCGTGAAATTTATAAATCTAAAGTATTGACCTCTGTCCACGCGGAAAATATCAAACATATGACGGGACACGAGAAAATACTTTATACTGTCGCGGATCATGATGCAGAAGAACGTGCGGAACTGGAAAGCAACGGAATACATACTGTTGCGGCTAAAAAAGAAGTGTTTCTCGGCATTCAGCAGGTAAAACAACGTCTTCTCAAAGATGATTCCGGAAAACCGTCCCTCTTCGTTTTTTCAAATCTGAAACATACACTGTCTGAGTTTGCCGCTTATGAATGGTTGCCGCCGGCGGAAGGACGAAACGCAAAAGAAGAGCCCAGGAAAGAAAACGATCATGCGATGGATGCTTTACGCTATATGGTGCGTGCCGCAACTCCGGAAAGCAGGAAATCCTTGAAAAACATGATGCTTTCCAACTGGATCAGAGAGTAACGGACGTGTTACCGAAAGTTACATTTTGCCTGAACTGTTTTTGTTCGTGTTTTTGTATTCAGAAATGATGTTTTTGCAAGTTTTTTTCGCCCAATGAAATAAATAGACTTAATATTTATTTTTTGGAGGACATCATGGGAATGTTTGATAATTGGCAGCCGGGAAACGGAATGTTTGACAATGCCCCGTCAAGGTCGGTGCGTTATTTCGATGAAGAATTTCAGAACAGGCTACTGAATGCCGTGAATCAGGAAAACAGTACTCGCCCTCTGTCCAGAGAACAGCGCCGCTTTGATGAAATAATGGCGGCAAGAGGTGCAGACCTGCGGAAACAGGTTGCGTTGAACAATGATTCTGAATTCATAAATGTCAACGGTCATTATTTACGCAGAGATAAAAATAACAGCTTGCCGGAATATTCCATCGGTCAATATGAAAACGAAGTCAGGGAACGTCATCGGGAACTCGATAACATCCGGAAACATTACGGTCTGGAAGAAGAAGACCTTGCCGGAGGGCAGAATCTCCTCAATCTTGAAACGGAACTCGATAAAACCTATGCCGCATTGGAAGAAGCAGGAAAAACAGGTTCACCGGACTGGCAAAAAATCAACAATCGCTTTCTGTCTCTCAAAGATGAAATCGAATTGCAGAAAACAAACCTCGGAGAAAAGAAACTGTCCGGTTTCCGTCAGCTGATTTATGACAGGACTCCGCGCAGACAGGACCCCGGTCTGTTTCAGAAAACCCTCTCATGGATGCAGGGAAACGGATTCAATCCGGAAGACAGAAATCTGAAAGCGTGGGGACGTTTTCGGATTGCCCTGAAAAACCAATACAATACAGACCTTGCATCTCCGCTTGACATGGAATTGGATGGAAAACTTGGCTTTGGAGATACTCTCAGTGAAATTGCTGATGATCCGACAAAAGTCGTTCCATTCCTGCGCTTTTTTGATATCAGGAATACGCATATTCAGGATGCTGCAATCCGGCAGCAGGATGGTTTTCAGATGTATCTTGCCGCGGCAAAAGGAGATCGGGGCGTAGCAAGGACGGCATACAACAACGATAAAGCGCTCCTTGAAAAATACAAAAACGATCAGCTCAAAGAACTTATCCAGGGCGTCGGATTCTGGAAACAGGCGGGAGATGTGATTACACAGTTGCCCGCATATGGTGTGGAAATAGGAATGACCGGATTCGGTTCCGGTGCCGCGAAAGCTGCTCTCTCCAAACTTCCGGGAGCTGCAAAGCTTGCGGCTGAAACACCGAAATTCATAAAAGCCGGTGCTTCCGTAGTTGGAAATACGGCACATCCCGGGCGTGTCTTCGGAATGATTCTTCCTATGGCGGCACAGTTGACGAATCAGCAGATGCTTCACGAAGCGGTAAAACAGGATGAATTCGGGAACTGGTCTTATGATCCGGAATCCGTCAGTCCGGGAACTGCGTTTTGGGATAATGTCCTGCGTTCAACTTTTGAAGTCGGATCGGAAATGACGGGACCGCTGATTGGAGAAGTCGGTTCAAAGTTGATGCCGAAATTCATGAGAAATATCGGAAAACGTCTCAGCCGGACTGCTTTGGCAAGAGTATTCCGCAATAAAACCATGATGGAGCTTCTGAAAAAAGGTCATATTGACGGACTCCCGGAAGAAGTGATGGAAGAAACACTCAACAATTTTGCCTGTTATGCGACTGCCCTTGACACCAGCGGGGCAAAAGATCCGGAAGACTTTCTGGACAGGATGCTTGCATTTGCCGAAAACGAACCCCGGAATATGGCGACGAACGCCGCCATATTTGCCGTCTTGCCTGCTGCAGGACTTATGGCGAATACGGCGGCAACGCTGGCTTCGCGCAGACGTCAGGCTCAAAAACTGGAGCAACTGACGAATCATGCAAAAGTGTCATTTGATGAAGCAGAAAATATTGTCAACGCCGACCAGCCGCAGTCTCCTCCGTCCGCCTCGTCCGCTCCGTCCGACGTGTCCTCTCCTCCGTCTGACGTGTCCTCTCCGTCTCCCGCCACCTCGCAATCTCGCGATCTCGCTATCTCGCAATCTGATGAAGTTCTGCCGCATAATCAGACAAATCCGATTCGGGAAGAAACGCCGCAGTTTTCCGAAGCCGCAACAGATACAGAACAGAAAGAAAATATCTATCTGAGAATGCCGATTGAACGCGTCAGACAGGATGCTGAAAATGGTGTCCTTCTGGCACAGAGAGCCCTTGCTCTCCGAAAATCGGAGCTTGAGATTCCGCCCGGTCAGTCATCCGAGTCCGTTACTTCGCAATCTCGCGACTTCGCAATCTCGCAATCTGATCTGCCGTCCGACGTGTCTTCTCCGTCCGACCCGTCTGACACCTCGCGATCTCGCAATCTCGCGATCTCGCAATCTGATCTCCTGAACTCCCGGCTTGCCAATGCCTACGAATCAGAAAAAGCTCCCCATGTGGAACTTCTTGACGATTCCCGACTGTCTCCTAAACATTTGGCGGTGAAGAATCTCATGTGGAATACGTTCAGAAAGCCGATTGTCTTTTTTGAAGGCAGGGAAAAGAATCTCCCGGATGGTGTCAGTATCGGAAATGGCACGATTTACGTTAACAAAAATGCGTCCAATCCCTACCTTTTCGCGGCGTTTCATGAATTTTATCATGAAAATAAGAACTCTGTAACAGGACGGGAAATTGCGGATGTTCTGCTGAATGCCGCGCATGAGGGCTCCTTCCGTCGCTGGATGGATCACTACAATGCGAATTTGAACGAACAGGGTTACAAAACTCTTGACGTGGAGGAACTGAAAGAGGAATTCATTGCGGATTCCCTGGGAACAATCGCCAATAAAAAATCCTTCTGGAAGGAGATGGCAAGGGAAAAACCGGATATTCTGCAAAAATTTCTTGCATGGCTTCAAGAGCTCAAAGAGTCATTTCAAAGTCGTTTCCGCAATGCGGACAGTGTCAAAGATGTGATTCATGACATGGAACGTGCGGAAAGAATGATTGCAACGATCATGAAAAAAGAGGCGCGCCGACACTCTCGCGCAGAAACGCCACGCCAGTTAAAGACCTTCACAACTCCGCAGGGGGAAATGAAAGTGAATGGCAGTTATGAAGTTGTGGATGCATCTGAACTTGTGACCAGTGATATGCCGTCCTATAATCAACGGCTCCAGCCGCGAAACCGCAATACTATGGCATCACAGGCGCAAATAGAAAAAATATCCAGTCATATCAATCCGGATCTGCTTTTGGAGTCTCCGTCCACAGACACAGGAGCTCCGATTGTTGATATGGAAAATCAGGTTGTTTCCGGCAATGGACGTTCCATCGGTATCAAACAGGCGATCAAAAAGGGACGCAGTTCAGAGTATCATGCCCGTGTAAGGAAATGGGCTGCGGAAAATAACATTGAAATCAATCCGGAAGTAAAAAATCCGGTCCTTGTGCGCCGGATCGCAGGCAAAGTCAATCTCGAAGCATTGGCGGAGTTCTCAAACCGTGACAACAAACTTCAGAGAACCGATGCGGAACAGGCGGAAGCCGATGCGAAAACCCTGATCAATAACAATCTGCTTTCTATCTTCAATCCGGCGGAGGATGGAACAATCCTCGTCGCACAGAATAATGATTTCACATCGCAATTCATTCGTGCCAGCGGAGATTTTTCCATGTTGAATTCCGAGGGTATGTATTCAAGCAATACGGAAAAACGCATTCGCAATGCAATTCTTGCCGCCCTGTTCATCAATCAGACGGATTCCCGCAATCTGATCCGCCGTCTTATGGAACAGTCCAATGAACTCGGTTTGAAAAGGCAGATTGACGGAGTTTCTGCGGTTGCCGGTCGTTTGCTCAGAATTGCGGAAAGCAAAAAGGGCTATGACCTGCGCGATGATCTTGCCGAAGCATTCCGGAAACTGCTTGCTTTCAAGAAAGAGGATAACCGTGGCAAGGAGCTTTCCGAAGCTCTGGACGCACACTTGAATCAGGGAAATTTCTTTGAAACCGGTTCTTCAAAAGAATCTGAACTGCTGTTCAAATATCTCGGACTGTCAAAATCTGTCAAACAGATTCGGGAATATCTCTCCTCTTACTCCGATACCGTGGACCGCATTGATCCGAACACCGGAAACATGTTTGGATTTCAGGATGAGAATAAATATGAAATACTGAAACGTCTGCTTGAGAATGAACAGACTCCAGACCTCTTTCAGAATGAAAATTCGAGTTCTGTTTCCCCTTCCTCTCCGTCCGGCACGTCTGCTTCATCCGTCATGTCCTCCGACGAAAAACTCATGGCGGACTATGAAAAACGTTTCGGCAATGTCCTGAACACCGATAACATGAAACTGCTGTTCCCGGAATACAACCCGCATGATGAGAAATCTGTCAGGAGCAACCATCCGGAGGCGGGACGCCTTGTCGGAAAAATGTTTGACCGGGCTGTTGAAAAACTCAAACCCGGTGATACTGTTATCTTCACCGGCGGCGGCAACGGAAGCGGAAAAAGCTCTGTTTTGAAGGATGTGTCCGGCGCAGCGTTTATCATGGACTCGACCATGGCAAATGCTGAGATGTCCGGAAAAAGCATTCAGAAAGTTCTGGACAAAGGCGGAAAACCGGTGCTGGCGTTTACCTACCGTGATCCCGTGGACGCATGGTTTCACGGCGTTCAGAAGCGGAATCAGTCGAAAGACGGACATGTGGTTCCGGAAACGACGTTTGCCAATACGCACGTGAACGCAAGGAAAAGTTTCATCAGACTTGCGGAGCGCTTTGCCGGAAAAGTGGATCTTTTGATCAAGGAAAATCAATATGAGAAGAAACCACGGGAAATCACCCTTGACGAACTGAAAAACAAAAAAGCATACACAAAAGAAGAAATACTGGAGGCTATCAATGGCATTCGATCTGGACGAATTCAGCAGACAATGGGGAGACAAGTTGAGCCGTCTCTCGGCAGACAGTCTGCGGGAACACCTGGCGGACGAAACACTGAAACAGGAAGAACTGACAGAGGAGCAGAAACAGCTTCTCCGGGATTACCCGGAAGAAACCCGGAAGTAAAGGAGGAAACTCCGTCTTCCCCCGCTTCTCCATCTCGCAATCTCGCAATCTCGCAATCTCGCAATCTCGCCGACATTCCCGGTATCCTGTCTGCACAGATCACCAGTGTAAAAAAAGCCGCATTGCTCCGCAAATATGCGAAAGATCACGGCATGACCGTAAAACAGATGCAGGAGGAAGTCGAGGCGTATCAGGTTATCCGTGCGCGTGAAGTGGCGCGCAATCCGAAACTTTCCCGCCGGGAGAAGTTCGACCGCATTCTCGCGATCTATGAACAGCAGCCGCCGTTGAACGAACGGACGTCCACCAGTATGGAAAATCAGGCATACTCCACACCATTGCCGCTTGCATTCCTTTGCGGAGAGGCAATCCATATTGATTCCGCTTCTGCCGTCTATGAACCGACCGCCGGAAACGGTGCGCTTCTGATTTCCGCCGATCCCGATGCCGTTCACGCAAACGAAATTGAGGAAACGCGCCGGCGGACACTGGAGGATATGCGGATTCGTTATGTGACGGGACGCGATGCAACCGGCTACAAACCCGACGGCAGATTCGATGCCGTCATCATGAATCCGCCGTTCGGCACATTGAAAGAAAAAATCAAAGTCAACGGATATTACAACATCGGAAAACTTGAACATCAGATTGCAGTCAAAGCCCTGGAAGTGTTGGCGCCGGACGGCAGGGCTGCTATGATTCTCGGGGCAAGTCTGGAGAAAGGGAAGTTCACCAGCACGGAAATGCCGTTTATGAATTATCTTTATAATAATTTCAAGGTGGCGGACAACTTTGAAGTAGACGGCGATCTTTACAGGAAACAGGGTGCCTCCTATCCTGTCCGCGTGATTCTTCTGTCTGGAAGACTTGCCGAAACGGATAATCATGAAAAAGATGCTCCGAAAACAGTTGACAGATTGAAAAACTGGAACGATATTTACAACAGAATGGAGGGCATAGCCAATGAAACTGATGAAAGGCGCAAGATTGATGACGCTGGAATACAGCGACGAGGAATGGGAAAAGACCGGGAATCTTCCCAACACGATTCTTTATCTCGGTCCGGAGAAGACACTTCCGAAAACATACGAGGAAGCGTTCATGATGCTGTGGAGTTTCCTGCGGAATCAGTTCAGGGAAGAACAGGAGACAGGACTTCCGAATCTGAAATTCACACTGGAACTGGCAAAGGAAAAACATCCGAATCTGCCGTCGATGGAGGACGCGCTGGACTCCCCGGCGACATGGGTAGACGAGGCAATCTATCTGACCAATCTCCGGTACGGGCTTCAGATGGCGGTGGATCATCCGGAAAAACTGGTGGAGCTGCCGGAAGACATGCATCCGGATTTGTATCAGATCATTCTGGAAACGATGGAAGACTGACACAAACAGAGATGACCCCCGCCCCGTCCGGCGCGTCCGCTAAGTCCGACGTGTCCGGTCCTTCTCCCGCCACCTCGCAATCTCGCAATCTCGCTATCTCGCAATCTTCCAACGATCTCCAGAACCGCTATCAGCCGAAAAGCAAGGCGGAATCCCTTGGAACTATGATTCCCAAATTCATGCGTTCCGAATCGGAAAAAGCCTTAACCCGTTTGCAGGAATGGTATGGAGATATTGACGAATTTGTCAGAAAACAACTCGGCTACGATACCAAAGAGGAACTTTACGATGCACTTGCTGCTGAACAGATCGATTCCGTCGCCCTTGCGATTGACAATATCAGTCGGGGAGAATCCATTATCATCGGCGACCAGACCGGTATCGGTAAAGGGCGTCAGGCGGCGGCGCTTATGCGTTATGCAAAGCGGCATGGGCTCATACCGGTATTCTTCACGGAAAAACCGAAACTCTTTTCCGACATGTATGGAGACGGGCTCGACGTCGGAGAGCGCTTCAAACCTTTCCTGATCGGAAACAAGAACGAATCCCATATCAAGGATTCTGAAAACGGAATCATACAGGAATGTATGTCTCCCGCAAGACAGCAGAAGTATTCTGCATCGTTCATGAAGGAAAATCCTGAAAAATTCGATGCTGTTTTCTGCTGTTATTCCCAGGTCAGGGATAAGGAAAACTGGCAGAAGAACTTCTTCCGGACTCTTTTCACGAAAAGAAAAGTCATGCTGGTCATGGATGAAGCTCACAACGCTTCCGGTGATGAGTCCAATACCAATAAGTTTTTCAAGGAATTGATTGGATTGAATCGATCCACGGGAGCTGTATTCCTTTCCGCAACCTATGCCAAACGTCCCGACAATATGGTATTGTTCGCCCTGAAGAACAATCTCGGTAAAATACTCCAGGGAAAAGAGCTTGTGGACGTAATCAAACAGGGTGGACTCGCTCTGCAGCAGGTCATCAGTCAGGGACTTGCCGAAGCTGGACAGTTGATCCGACGCGAACGCGATTTCACTGGCGTGAAAGTGAACATGGACGTTCAGAAGGTTTCGCCGGAAATTATCGCGCAATACGACCAGGTTTCAAACTTCATGTCCGAACTGGTTCAATTCAGCGAAGACCTGAAAGAGTCCATGAAAGACGAGAACGTCAAAGCCGGAAAGAAACAGAAGACCGCTATTGAAACATGTTCTTTCGGAAGCCTCGTGCATAACTATATTGCACAGCTCATCTTTGCGTCAAAACTTGATCTCGCGGCAAAACATGCCGTGAAAGCTCATCAAAACGGACAGAAACCCGTAATCGCTCTTGCGAATACCCTGGAATCCTTTCTGAAGGATTACATGGAAAATAATTCCCTTTCCGCGGGAGACGCCGCAAACGTGACATTCCGCGATGTTCTTGTCAACGCTCTGGAAAAAATGAAGTTTGGAAGAAGGAATGACAAGGGCGGAAATTCTGAAATAGTCCCAATTACCTTCAAACCGGAAATACAGGCTCAATATGACAGGCTCATTGCCATGATTGATGAGATCAATGTGGAACTTCCGGCTTCTCCGATTGACTATCTGAAAGCAAAACTCCAGGCGGCGGGACTCCGCGTTGGAGAATTGACCGGACGCGAAAACATCATTCAGTATGATGAAAATGGAGAAAACGGAATTCTCGGGATCAGGAAAAACGACGCGAACGGAACGGTCAACGACTTCAACGCCGGAAAATATGATGCGGTAATCCTGAATCGGGCTGGTTCCACCGGATTGAGTCTCCATTCTTCAAAGAAATTCAAGGATCAGAAACAACGTCACATGTTTGTCGTTCAGGCAGACCTTGACATCAATATCGTTCAGCAGATGCTCGGACGTGTCCTCCGTTCCGGACAGGTCAACAAACCGGAATATACATTCCTTTCCACGGACTTGGAGGCGGAACGGCGTGTCATGTCAATCCTGAAAAAGAAACTGGCTTCCCTCTCTGCAAATACGACCGCCAATACAAAATCCGGAATGCAGCTCAAGGGAGAAGACTTCCTGAACAAATATGGAGATCAGGTAGTTTCCGAATTCCTCGCGGAAAATCCCCGATACATGGTGCGATCGGGAGTCTCTGTCGAATCCGCTGCGAACGGGAAAGTCAAAGTGAAGGAAGATATCGCACGAAACTTTACCGGAAAAATGGCATTGTTCTCCAACGCCGAACAAAAGGCGATTTACGATGAACTTTCCGAACGATATTCTGATCTGGTTGACCGTCTGAAGGCAATGGGAGAATATGATCTGGAAATTACCGATAAGGACTGGCGGGCGCAGGAGCTTTCTTCTGAAATTTACGAAGATGGTGATCCTTTCGGCGGAATTTTTAAAAAGCCCCTTGTCATGAAAACCTTGAAAACGATTGAAAAACGGATGGTCCCGGACAAACTGACACTCAAAGCAGATCGTCTGAAACAGTTTGGCTCGGAAGATATTTCCGTAATGCGGGAAAAATTCAAAACGCAGTTTCAGGAACAAAGAAAAAAACTGGAAGCTTATTACGCTGACCGTCTCCGGGAATCTGCGAATGCAAAGGAACGCGTGAAACTGCTCGAGGAAAAAGAAAAATATGGAAAGGAGTTGAATCAGGCGGAAAACTGTTATTCCTCTCTGCTTGGTTTCCCGCTGACTGTTCAGGATGGCATGAATACGTATTACGGAACCCTGTCTTATATCAAATTTGGAAAGATGGGAAATCCCGGCGCCGCAAGCAATATGCGTGTTTCTTTCCTTGTGGAAGCTCCGATTCGTATTACCGCGCAGGCGTCGCAGATCGGAGACGGAAAAAACATTCAGGCACATCATGCCCCGCACGGTATTACTATGGACTCTATTTTCACGGACCGCAATAAACGTGAGTTTGAAATGGAGCGTAAAGTGTTTGTCGGAAATATCCTGAAAGGTGTCGTTGCTTCGGAAGGGAACGGAAAGATTGTCCGCTACACGACTTCGGACGGGCAGATTGAGATGGGAGTTGCCATGCCTTCCGCCTTCCTTATGTCCGAATTGAAGAATGATCCGCGCCGGAAACTGAATACTCCGGATGAGATCATACGTTATCTGAATCGGCATCAGGAGGTCACCGGTGATTTCGGACTGGAAATTACGCAGAATTACGATGCTTACCGTATTTATGTGGATAAGAAAAAGGCTTCCGGAGGACAAATCTACCTGGATTCTGAAATAAGAAAGATCGTAGGGGAATTCCGGCAGAACCGCTATCGTAACAACATGGAGCTGGAAAATCATTCCATAGATGAAAAAACTTTCCGCAAGGTGCTCCCCCTGCTAATGGAAAAAACGCAGATCAGCGGAGATTTGGAAAAAGTGAAAAAGCTCCGGAACTCGTCCCCCGTGAAACTCTCCGTGCCTCAGACTCCGCGCTCGATTCAGGATTACAGGGAAATGCCCACTCATGAAATGCCGCCGAAGGCACAGTTCCGAAATGTCCGGGAACTCTATGAAATCTACAGACAGGAATACCTCGGACAAACGGTGACAACGGTTTCCGGGCATGAAATGACATTCAAGCCGGGACACTTCTTCCGCCTGATCGCGGAAACACCGGGCAGTAATCGGAAAGGCATGATCGCAAAGGCGGACTCCGCCGGCGATGCAATCCGGATGATTGAAAACGGAAAAGTCATGTTCAATGACATCTCAGGCTATCAGAAAAAAAGAGCGGAATACATCCATCTTTTCAAGGATGTGATCACCGATGCTGATTTTTACTATACTGCCGCAAACGGGAATATCGTTTTCGGTAAAAAGTTCAGCGGTATTGAGAATGCGGATGGTTTTCTTGCCGTGACACTGGAAATTGACGGAAACGGAAATCTCGGTCCTGTCAGTTTTCATCCGAGAAAATTTTCGGATGCAATACTTCGCAATCATGAGATAAAATGGTGTGTTACTGGGAATTCTGCTCCCGCAACAACCCGCCACGGTCAACCGGCAGAATCGTTGGATGTATCGCGCGCGGACTATACTCTACAGCATGATTCCGGAAATGTCAACTCGGAAACGAAAAAATCTTCCCTCCCATCCTCCGATACCACAATAAAGCTTTCTGTTTCTCAGTTTGAAAAGGATCAAGGTAAAATCCGGGGATTCTTTACTGCGCTCTTTGAAAAGGACGTCAACGGCAAAAAAGATGTAAATGTCATTGCAAAACATCTCGGGACAATCTTTCATTACTCCAGAAGGGTTCCAAGCCTTTTCCGGACTTATCTTGCAGCAGCGGATATTGTTGTTGACAAGACACGCATCCGGAATTGGATGTTCAATGGAAAGACGGGACGTGATATATGGGCGGAAATGAAGGCATTCAGAAAACGTGATCCGGAAAACTACCGGAAAATGAACGATTATCTGCTGGAGCGGGACAGAAACCGCGACGGTCTGGATGTTGCCTTGAAAACAGATGATACGGGCAAGGAGTTTTTCACGGTGATTCGCCCGGACGGGACGTCTGTATCCAGTCGTTATAGTTCTGAGGATGAGGCATGGGAAATGGCATGGAGCCAGGAACGGCGCAACCTGGTGAAAGCAGGATTCAGCGAAGAAGCTGCGGATTTTGTTTATCAGTGGCGCCATGTCTTCAACCGTGTGTATCAGAATTACAAAGGATACTGGGAATCCGTCAAGGATGCCTACGAAGAAAACGGAGAAGGCAAAATCCCATTCATCAATGGCGTGGATATAGATGCCGAGTTGCGCAAAATGGGAGCGTTACGCGGTTCGTATTTCCCGCGTATCCGTCACGGCAATCTTCTCCTCAGTGCTGAAAAGAAAGGAGAGAATCCGCGGACGGAAGCCTTTACAAACCATGTCACCCGTGCTGCGCGGGCAGCAAAACTCAGAAGCGAGGGATACAAGGTAACTCTGAAACTTGCGGAACGTCCGGCGGAAGAAGCGTTCTCCGGAGCATCTGTGGCGGCGTTGAATGATTTTGCAAATAATGCATTCAAGCGAATGAATGCAAAATCCGATACGACATTCCGGGACTTTGGACTTATGCCGGATTACGAACAGTATAAGAGAAAAGACGGCAGAACGGAAACACATCTGATTTTGCGCGGTAACAAGGGACGCTTTGACAAAGTTATGAAAAACTTCGGAGGTCAATACTATCAGGATGGCTGGCGTTTCAGAAATGTTGACGCGACATTTGAAAAATCGCTGTTGCAGGCGGTTGCTATTCATGTGGGAATTGTTTCAGGAGATGTGAATCTGTTTGGAAAAGCGCTTGCCGAACAACTCGCAATCCTCATTCATACTCACGGCTCGCGATCTGCGATGATCGGCAGAAATGATGCAATCGGCCAGGAAGTCCATTTGGGATATGAAGAAGATGCGCTTAAAGCAATGACTCTGGCGGTTTCGTCGGCGGCGGGCGGCTCTGCAAAAGGAATCGCGGCAAGAAAAATGCTTCGAGCCTTCACTGGAACTGATGTTTCCTTTGAAGAATGGGCTGAAAAAGAATATCCGAACGAGGCTGCTCGACCTGATTATGGAGTTCTTTACGAAAAATACCGGAAATTTGTGGATGATCGAAGAATTGACTCCGCACTTCAACCTTTGGCATATAAGGCTGGAACAGAGTTCATGACGGACATTATGAGAAATGACACCGATACGGAACACGTCTTCGGTGTGATGCGTGGTGTCATGGCAACGTATTATCTTTCCAGACCATCTTCTGGAGCAATCAACCTTTCGACCATGGCAATCAATGTGCCGGCAATGATGTCCGCATACGGCGGAGTCACAATACGCCACGCGTCCGCTCTGATCTCCCGTGAGTCAAAGCATTATCTCCGATATATGCTTTGGAATAAATACGGCAAAGGAACTCCGCTGTCCGAAACAAATGCGTGGGTTTACCGGAAAATCCATGAACATGGATGGGATGAGTCTCAAATGAGTGATGAAGCTGCAGGTGAAATTATGACATGGGGTGGTCGCACATGGAGACAAATCACCGGAATCAGTCTTTTCTCCTTTGCAGCAACGGAACAGTTCAACCGCAATGTCACAATTGCAGCAGCATTCCGCGGACTCATGGAACAGGAGAAAGAACCTGTCACAGAGGCAAGAATGGAAGAACTTTTGAAGAAAGCCAAAACAGATATTTCTGATCGGGCGCATGGAGTTTACGGCAAGATCAATCTCCCTGATGCAATGCGGGGGTCCTCTGCGGGAGCTCAGGCATTCCGCTTGTTCTATACCTACAAAACCTATACTCATAACTACTTACAGTCCATGGTGGCACTTGGGCTGAAAAAACCGAAAGAACTTGCATGGATGGCACTTTCACCTGCCATTCTCGCCGGAGCTCCGGCAACTGTCCTGACACCCCTTGCCGGTTTGGTCTTTTCCGCACTCGGACTGGAACCTCCAGATGGTGTGGAAGCTGAATTTTACCGCTGGATGAGAAAAACATTTGGCAACGGCGGAGAACGGTTTGGAAGAATGGGTTTGGCAGGACTGGCAGGGGTCAATCTCACAGGTTCCATGAGCATGACGGGAATAACGGAACTTCCGACAACAGCGGAAGAACTCCTTGGTGCGCCATATTCCATGGCGGCAAACATTGTAAAGGGTGTTGGTAACGCCACACATGGTAATCTGGGCAAAGCGGCGGAACAGTTGCTTCCAGCCATTCTTGCTGCACCGGTGAAAGCGGCGCGTGAAGCCTCGCGTGGTATTACGAAAAAGAACAATCAGCCAGTGATTTATGAAGGTGAACAGCTCCGTCCGAATACATTCGATATTGTGATGAGAGCAATCGGCTTCAATCCTGCGTCCATATCGGAAAAGCGAGAAAAACTATGGGAACAGCAGAGAGCACGTTCTTATTATCGGGAAAAACGCAGTGCGATCTACAATAATGTTCGTGACTGGTATGTTTCCGGCAGGAAAAGCGGACAATGGGCAGCAATATTGAAAGACGTGGAAGAATATAACGCCAGAGTTCAGCGAAGCGGTCGGAAAAACATTCCCATGATTACGGAAGAAGTTTTGAAACGCACAATCAAAAACGCATCGAAAGGAAAATAATATGCCAAGGATCACATCGGATACTATCCAATCCAACCTCTCCTCCGCGATAATTCGCGGTGTCGTTCCTCCCGTGGACGATTCAGATATCATTAATGTTGTGGTTGCGCTCTGTGAAGCAGTCAATATCCTGAATGCCAGAACGCAGTCTTTGATGTCACGGGTGAAAGAACTGGAATCAATCAATAATCAGGAGGTTTGATGTTATGAAAATAGAAATTCTGGATTTCAGCGGAATGGCGCCGGTGCTCAATCCCCGCATATTGCCTGACAGACTTGCGCAAAGAGCGCTGAATTGTACTGTCGAAAGCCATAAGGTTGTTCCACGCAAGGAATGGCAAAGCTGGGAAGACCATCGGGATGATACAATAACGACTGCCGAAGATGAGCATTTCACACTTGTAGACGGAGTTTTGTATGAAGATGGTGAACCCGTTGCGATTGATAAACCCTCCAGTCCGCCTGTTGTAGAATTACAGAAGTTTTGGGATATGCTCGGCACAGAGACCGAAGATACACCGGGAGCCGGCGAAGGTGGAGTTATCACACCAGGAGAAACAGAATCAGGAACTGTTACAAAATTCCGGCTCCGCCATCATTGGGGATTTGCAATCAACGGTCAGACAAGGGAAATTGAGTCTTCTTCTGTCTCGTTCGATGAGGAGACACAACGCTACAAAGTGTTGTTTCATTATGCAGGAGACAGCACGAACGCGGATATGTATGCAGCAGTCATGCCGTCTGATGAACTTGAAATTCTTTATAACAATGAGGTTTTATCCTATCCGAATCCGGCTGCTCCCATTACAATACTTTACGAGGACGGAGTATATGCGACGCTTTATTTTGAGGAAGTGATTTTGGAAAGTATTCCTTATACGCCTCCTGGACAATATACGGCGAAACTTGATGCACAGAACATCACGGTATATGTGCGTGTTGTCAAAAAGAAAACCAGCAGAACTTATGCTTATGCCTATGTGGATTCCAACAACCGTATCGGTCCCTCCTCCGATGTTTCGGAAACAATTGAATTCACCGAAGGAGACACGGTAAAAATCACATTTCCGGAAATGAAATACGAAAAAGTTTATCTTTACAGAACAGGCGGAAGTGTTACGAATGCGGATTACTATTTTGTGGGAGAAATCAACCGGGGAGATAATCCGGAAGGGAATCCGCCACCGTCAACCACCGGCGGAGATGGAACTGGCGGAGCCGTATATCTTGATGAAGTAAAAGAATACCTTCTGCAGGAAAAAATGCCGCGCAATGAAAATCCTCCGGAAGGATTGAAATTCCTGAATATCGTAAATGGTGCTCTGGTCGCGGCAAAAGACAATATCATTTGCTTTTCGGAACCGTTTATTGAAAACAACTGGCAGACGGCATGGCAATACAAATGCCAGGATGCAATCATCGGTATTTCTATTTCCGGTAGTTCTGTCATTGTTCTTACGGAGGGCGATCCGGTGATCTTGCGCGGCAGTCATCCGCAAAGTATGATGATGAGCAAAATTGCGACAGGCTATACTTGTGTATCTTCTGATTCCGTCACTTCCGATGGCGCCACAACCTATTATGCCGCAGAGGCCGGACTGGTTGCCATATCCGCCAACGGACATACGGAAATCATAACAAAATCTTTCTTCAGCAGGGAACAATGGAAAGCATTGATTCCATCCTCAATGAAATGTTATCATGACAAACTTTCAATTTATATGTTCTTTGAGTCAAAGACTTTTGTGATTGACTTGCTGCCATCCGGTCCGGTTCTGATTGAGCTGGAGACACCCGGAACAGTTCAATGGAATACCAAGATATTCCAGTTTGACCGTCCGGAGGCTCTGCGTTTTGTCAGAATCACTACGGTATCCGGACATGGTTCGGCAATCATAAAAGCGGGAGAAAAAGAATTGGCAGTCAACAGTGTTCCACCGAACAGCCGTCCTGCCAGATTGCCGAATATCTATTCTCGTGATTGGGCTGTCGAAGTAACATCCGATACAGCAATACTGGGAATTGAACTTGCCACCAGTGCAGTGGAAATCAACTGAAAAAAAGCCGGGACACACTCCCGGCTTCTTCTCGCTTCTCCCTGGCTTCATCTCGCAATCTCGCTATCTCGCTATCTTCCGTCCGCCCCGTCCGGTCAGTCCGACCAGTCCTTCTCCCGCAATCTTGCTATCTTGTAATCTCGCTATCTCGCAATCTTTCAATATCGGCGATCACCTTGGCACGGGTTGTCTGCTGTTTCTGCTGTTCAGCCTGTGCTTGAACCAGTATTTTTTGCGATTCTGCTTGTAGCTTCTGGATTTCCGCTGTTTTCTTTTCAGCATCCAACTGACTTTGCTGACTCAATGACGGCAGCTCTTTCATGATTGCGGACATCTGTTCATCAATCTGCCGGAACTTCGCACTAAGCTGTTGCATAAGTTGCTGCAGCATTGCCACTGTCGGATTTTCCGCATTCTGTTCTCCGGGGATGAAACGCTCTGCATCAAGATCATTTGTTTTCATCCATTCCTCAAGTAAAGCTTTGATATTGACCATCTGCCCTATCATTTCATTGCTCAAGCAGAGAGTCAGCATTTCTTTCAAAGCGTTCATACGCAGAACTCTGTCATTGTATGAGGCAAATCCCATAGCCTGGATTTCAAATGCTCCCTTGAACAAATCAGGAACATCAGGGTCCAACATGTTCCACCTGTAGAAAAACCTGCCGACCGGTTCAATCCAGTTGTCATCAATTCCACGAACTACATCGGAAATGTATTTCCCTGCTTTCTCATTCCGCACACTCACCTCATACGCCGTATTTGCCGAGGAAGGAGAAACGCCATGAGCTATTTCCGGAATCATACTGGCTTCCGCGCCGGATTCTTTGTAATGCTGGAGTAAATCGAACCCGCCCCGTCCTACATCGGGGAATACAATCGGCTGGATTGCTTTACGGACATCGTCGCATCCGCTGTTAATCCGGATTTGTTTCCCCGGAAACAGTTCTCCGCTATCGTTTTTGTTCACAAAGAATCTGTCCTGCGTAGCAATAGCGGCATTGCAGGTTATTTTCTTATTATCTTCAATCAGGCGGATTACAGAATCAAGGCTCTGCTGTGCGGGGGAACAGGCATCCGCAATTCCGGTGCCGCGGATATCGTCTGTCGGATTCTCCCATGAAATCCGGACATAAGGACGATTTCCTTTTTCGACCTCGGCAAAACGCACAAGTGTATTTTCCACAAGAACCGCCATAACTTCAATGTCACTTTCATCAGCCGAATCTCTATATTTATCTAAATATTTTCTCGGAACTCTGCCCCAGAATTCCAGTACTTCGAGAGTCTTTTTCCGTTTTGATATCGCTTTCATATAAGGCGGTTCATTATCCTTGCCGGTCCCGTCGGATTCATTTTCTGAATTGGCAATTGCCCTCTTTAATTCTTCAACGGCGCCCGGAATATTGATCGGATCATCTTTTGAAAAAGTCCTGATCACGTCCGCATGACTCATCATACGGCGTTCAAAAATGCCGAGGTTATTTTGTATATCACGGTCTTCCATATCAGTGAAAAAGTGCCAGACGGATACATTCCGCATTTTCAGTCCTTCAATGGCGACTTCCTGCTCAGCCCAGCCGTTTTCAGACGGAGTAAATACTTGATTCCGGAATGTTTCAGTATAGATTCGACTGATCCCTTCCCCGTAAATGGCGGCAGACTTTACGCATTCCTGCAAAGCGACATCGGCATTTGCCTTGGCAAGTTGCTCCTTGATGAGTCGTTTCATGAATTCCGTGCTGTCATTCTCTTTCTCAGCGGTAATATCTGCAGAACTGTCGGTGTTCTCTCCGATGATCTGTTCAATAAGATTGCCGTGCATCCGGTTTTCTTTGATGAGCATCGGAATCTCTCCGCCGACAAGCAGGACATCGCAGACAAGAATTTTTCCGGCGTTGGTCTTGACTCTGGTTAAATCGGTAACAGATTTGCTTCTCCAATCCTTTTTATCCTTCGCATTTTTTTTGTTTCCGACTCCGAGTTTCTGTTTGACATCATATCCCTCTGTCATAGAATAAGCGCGGATATTCCGTTCCCATTCCGGTTCCAGAATCCTGCGGTTCTCTGCAAAATCTTTATAAAGAGAACTCAAATATCCGACAAGCTCCGCTTCATTCTGCCCTGATTTCATATTATTAACCGCCATATCGCAATCCTTTCTGTATTTTTCCGCTGTCCATCCTGTTCTCCCTCTCTCTCGCCATCTCGTAACTTCGCAATCTCGCTATCTGATCTGCCGGTCTTCCGTCCAACCTGTCCGATTCGTCCGACGAGTCCTCACTTCGCAATCTCGCAATCTCGCAATCTCGCAATCTCGCAATCTCGCAATCTCGCAATCTCGCGCTCTCGCTATCTCGCAGCGTCTATTGGAGCAAACCATTCATCAAGCCTTTTGTCGATTCGGGTCTTTTGTTTCTCTTTATCCAAAGTGTTGAGCCAACTTCGGAGTACCCAGTCCGTTGAGTTTTTTGCGGACAAATCATTGAATTCACTCAGATAATCTTTATCTGTAATTTTGTCTTTCAGATACTGTTGCTGTGCCGGCGGAATATTATTCCTGTCGCAATATTCACTGATGATCGCATCATAGTAAGCCGCTCTGCCATTCCCCTTATAAACGTTCAAAGCTCTGTCGAAATAGCGCAGTGCTCTTTGGTTTCCTTCCAGATTCTGGATATTCTTTTCCGGAAGGATTCCTTTTAGCTGGCGCATCCCTTCATGAACACGCTGAAGTGCTCCAATGTCAAAATTCTGATTCTTTTTCACGTAATCACGTAGATACACAGAACGTTCATAAGGATTGTTCGATTTGCCGCCGATATTTTTCTTCATATCTTCCGCATAAGCAGCTGAATATCCCGGCAATCCCGCATATCGGGTCTGATGCCCCTGTTCCCGCAAAATCCGCTCAAGATACCGTCTCGGGTCTTCCCCTCCGGTTCTGTAAAGATTTTCTATCGCTCCTGCATGAAGTTTCCCCAAATCGAACCCTGCCGGATTGTATCCCAGTTCACTTAACATTCCGGCAACTGTTTCGGGCGTGAAATTCTTGACGTAATCCTGTGTTTTAAAACCGTTCGTCCCGCTTGTCTTCTCCGTTTTGTTCGTCCCGCTTGTCCGGGAACCGGCGCTCCTGCCGCCGAACATTCTGTATGCCGCATCCTCTGTTGGATTCAATTCTCCTTTGATTGCTTTATTGTAGAGATTCCAGTTCAACAGCATGGATTGATTCCCGATTCTGGCACGTTCATTGGCAAGACGTTCACGTTCTGTTTCTTCCGGTCTTCGATACTGTGCACCGGTATCTTTTGCATCCAGTTCTTTTCGTCCTTCAGGAGTCGCCGCCCAACGTTCTCTTGCCTGATCTTTCCTTTGGTCTTCTAAGGTTCGCCGTGCATTCCGATACTGCATATCTTTCAGACTTTGCTCTGTCATGCCGGTTCTGGCTTCCATTGCCCGCAGCATGTAGGGACGATTTTCACCATCCCATTCATAATTCCTGCGGTTGTTCATCATATTGAAATCATGATTTTCCTGTGCTCTCTGGTCCATCTGATCTTCCCGCCCCCATTGACGCGCACGAAGCATTGCCGCAAGCCGTCCCTCAAGTTTTCCAACCCTTCCTGCTCTCATAATGTAATCCGTCCTTTCATCTGTATTGATTCTTCCGCATTCATTGTGTCTTTCTCGCCCTTCCTGTCCTCCCGCCATTTCGCAATCTTGCAATCTCGCAATCTTGCAATCTCGCAATCTTGCAATCTCGCAATCTCGCATCAATACCATCCCATACCCATGCCATAATCCATATAATTATTTGTAATCCCCTTCACCGTATTATAGTAAGCATCCACTGGTGCGAACCACTCGTCAAGTCTTTTCTGTGCTTTTACTTGTTTTATTTGCTCGGGCGTCATTCTTGATTGCTCCAACGGAGTCAACCCAGTGGCAAACAAATTCGCATATTGCCGGTCAAGAGAGTTTCTTACTTTACCAGTGATTCCGCCGCCAGACTGCAATCCATTTAGTTGTTCCCTCGCATTATTTCCCCTGTTATCCCAAAAATCGCGGTATTTCTTTTGATCCCAATTGAAGTTATTCCAATACCTGTTATTGGCATCCTCCCTCTGCTGTTGCGCCAGATTGTAATTCCTGTCGGAATTGAACTGATTCTGTGCAGCGGTAAGCCATGAATAAGAAGCATCGTTTCCTGTAGCATTCATGGAAGCAGTCCGGTCATATTGCGCTCCATTAAGCATTGACATGAATGCTCCCGAACTTGGATTTACTCCCATGCTCAGTAGTTGTCTTTTCGTAGAATCCAGTCCCCGATCATATTGCTCCCTGGCTCTGCTGGCCGCTCGGTTGATATAATCATCCTGCCCCATCATCATAGTGGACCTGTTTGCTGTATTTCCGGTGTTTCCCCAATTCAGTAAAGCCCCTGTTGCCATAATATTTTCCTCCTGTTCTATTTCAGTGATTCAACTTCTCATATATTTTAAGCAGCCGTTCCGGGTTCCCTTCTGACCGTTTACGGTTATCTCATAGTCTTTCTGCCCGTTCTCGTCTTCAATTTCTTCAATTTTAACGTGTGCAACCCGCAATACCGCATCCGGAGCCTTTGGTATCACTTGAGCAGGAATGTAGACCCCGTAAACGGCTATGCTCATCATTTCTATTTCAGGATACGGATCATGCCCGGATACCCAGCGGAGAAACACATCAAAATCTCCGGGAAGAAAAAGCAGTTCTGCCGCATAGGATACTTTTGTCGTATCCGAATCAATATGGCGGAACTCTCTGGAAGGATCGGAAACACTGCATTCCACACACCAGTAATGTTCAAAGCCTTGTGTAAATACGCAAATGGCAACATTATTGGCAAGACAACATCTGTCACGGACAAGAATTTTCCCATTTTTCGATTTCAGTATCTGTCCTTTCATATTAACTCGGATATACATTGTTTCACCCGTTCAAAAGTTTTTCTCTTGTCCATTCTTCTTCCACGGGGCAGACCGCCGTATCAATAAATACTGCAACCGGACATCGGCACGAATGAATGACAGTTCCGCTTTTCCCTGTCTCAATATATGCGATCGGAAAATGCAGTTTATCAGGAACACCATAATTGATCACCGGCTGTTTCCATATTCCGGAGTCTTCAATGAGTTCAGTTTCCACACAGAGATATTCGTTTCGTATCCCAAGTGTTTTACCTGCAACAGGAATAAAGGTTCCGTTGCAGGAAGCGAAACCGTCATTGATGCGTAATGTATTCTTGCCGGAAAAATTGACGGCAAACGGTCCATTGTAGAATGTGGACTGGCTGCCGCTGTTTCCATTCATCTGACTTGTTTCATCCGAGGAAATGATAATTGATCTGGCGTTCTCGCTGATCTTAATTCCGTTTCCGGGCCGAATTTTATAATAACACAGATAATCAATGATTGCATTGACTACCCGTGTCAATTCAGAAATGGAGTATCGTCCGCTTTGTGGTTTTGATGGAACAACCGGCATAGTGATTTATTCCTTTTTACCATTGCTATTCGTCGCATTTGTGTTACCTGCGGTCACATCCGCATTTCCGGCTGAGGGTGTTTTGTTGCCGTCAGCCGTTTCCGCCGCCTGACGGCGTTTCTCCAGCTCCTCAAGCGCGGCTTTCGCGTCCTCATCGGAACCCGCCGTAAAATCATATTCGATAATGTGTTCCTCCGTTCCGAACAACGACTTTGTTTTCGTGGACTTGAAGTAACCCGCCGTCGGAACTTTCTGATCGGCAGGGATTCCAACCTTACGGCTTTTGTAAGTCAGACGCCCGATAATCAGTTTTCCGTTTGGCGTTCCGGTTTCCGGATTGGCGGTTTCAAGTTCGCCGAGCATGACGTAGCCGTCCAGATTGAGGTTTTTCCCGCTGGCGGACTGCGTCACGGCTTTTCCCATTGCCGCGCACCCGGACAGAAGAAGCCCGATCAGCAGAACACCCGCGAGATACAGCAGGGCAAGTACCGTGTGAGGCAATGCGTTGATGAGTTTGTCATTCATGATTCAGTCCTCCCTGATTTCCCAGTCTTCAAGCAACATGTCGCTCTGCGACGCCAGCCAGCCGGTCAGGATTGCTTTGCGTCCGGTGCTGTCATGCGTATACATACAGATTGTCGGCAGACCGGTAATTGTGCCGCCGTTGTCGTCGGCAAGCCGTTTCAGATGCGGGTCTTTACACCACTCCGATTTGATTTCCGCGCCGGGTTTCAGCCAGAGATACATCCCCTTGCCGTTCCAGCCTTTTCTTGCGACTTTCTTTCCCTGTTTCAATGCCTCGATTGCTTTTCCGAAATCCATGATTTCATTCCTTTCATTTTTCAAGTTTATCTTTGAGTTCTTCAATGTCCTCAAAACAGGGACATTGTTCACGGCGTTTTTCGCAGACGGCGTGTGATACGCTGTCTTTGTCGAGTTTGGCAATGTCTTTGCGTATATGCTCCAACTTGCCGGAGAGCCACACAAAACCGCCGATCAGCGTGCCGAGGATCGCCAGTCCTCCGACAATGATTGAGGTGATTCCCGCGATGATTCCGACCAATGCTTCAATGCTCATATCCGTTTCCCTCCTTCCTTCCACGCTCTGCCGCCGAACCATGCAACGCCGCGGTAGGCAAGACGCGCCCGCCATTTCGGGACGCCGTCTTCCACCAGCAATTCATAAAACATCCGGTCGGCGTCGGCTCTGGTCCAGCCTGCCGGATGCGCCCGATAAATGTAATCATGTGCAAAAGCTGCCCGCAATGCTTTCGGGTCGCCCGGCGGGAAGATGAGCCGCCAGAAGAAGCGCGGGACGCTGGCGCCATCGCTCTCGAAGCCGTACGGCACCAGAAAACATTTGTCGTGCCATACGACGCCGAGCCCGCCGGGTTCGCGCATGGTATAGACATTGCCCCTCTTGTCCTCTTTGTGGATATCAACAAGCATTTTCTGTGTCCTTTCCGGTTTTGACGTCTTCGGTTTTGACGTCTTGCGCCAGACCTCTTTCCGCGGCTTCGCGGTGATCCCATTCGGCAGTCCAGCGGGCGGCGAAACCTTCGCTTTGCCGTTGCGCCTCATTCGCTCCTTTTTCGAGCGTGATCTGGCGCAGAATCGGCAGGGCGCAAAGGATGTAGCCGATTTTGCACCTGCGCCACTGATAAGCGTGCCGGAGCTCATGAATAATCGTCGGGAAAAGCTGTTCCAGCCAGTAGACCCGCCGGATATCCTCCCGGTCTCTCCTGTCCTTTACTTCATTTTCCTGCGGCAGAAGAAAAACTTTCTGCGGAAAAATCGGGCTGAAACACCCCATGACCCCGCCGGAGTCGCACATCGCCGGACACCAGCAGAAATGGAACTGCCGGTAATCCAGCTCCTGAAGCCAGAGCCCCTGCCGCGTCACGGAATACCGCTGAAGCATTCGCCGCAGATACGCTTCCTCATCTTCCGAGAACCGGACCGATTCCTTGAGTTTGAAAATGCTGAACATCATTCACCTTTTCAGTTAAGAGTTAAGAGTTTTTCAGTGGTCAGTGATTAGTGATTAGTGGTCAGTGGAGGAAAGGGTTGCACCCTTTAACCCGCTCCTCATTTCTCATTTCTCATTCCTCATTTGGTAAAAAGCGGATGAGCTTTGCAAGCATCTTATACGTGTCCATGTGCGGCTGCTCGGAGCCGTAAAACTCCAGATTTGTAGTGATCGCGTCATAGACGGTTTTCATGGACAACGCGAGGGCGGCTTTTTCGGCGTCGGTCAGCGGTGCGGACTGGATCGCCGCCA
>ENA-OROD01000794-OROD01000794.1-human-gut-metagenome-genome-assembly--contig:-NODE-794-length-28904-cov-3.767860_pt1 | contig 28904 bp, 24 predicted proteins | sample MGYA00242123_ERZ509038 | MGnify/ENA primary metagenome ERZ509038 (study PRJEB26280, sample SAMEA2338719) | human gut metagenome | biome: human gut; feature: human-associated habitat; material: faeces... | reverse complement strand
TTGCCTTGTTCAGAGCGGGCAGCAGCATCGCCGCCAGAATCGCGATGATCGCAATCACGACGAGGAGCTCTATCAGGGTGAAACCAGACATACCGGTATATATTTTTTTCCGTTTGTGAATGTTGCGAGAGCTGCCGTTTTTCCTGTAGATGTTCATAGTCCCTTCTTTCTCCTGTGTTAATGTCATCGGGAAATATTCTGTCACTTTTCTTTTTTTTGATTTACCGATATATCTTTGTTTTAATTATAATCGAAAATGTCCTCCTTGTCAATAGGCCGGACGGAATATTTTTGAAAAAAATCCAAAAAAATCCTGTCTGGAACTTTTCCGCTGCTCCGGCGCCTGGGTTCTGCGAATTCCGGCTGCATGAATTTACCGCTATATCATTCTGTGATTACATTATCCCGCTTTCCTGCAAATGCAACCCTTTTTCTGTCAGGATCATGTAAGAACTCTGTTGCGTTTTTTTACGCGGACTCGCCGGAAAACAGGCTGGGCTGAATATATTTTCCCACGACCGGGCGTTCTTCCGTTTTCGGCATCTGCATGAACTTGAGGAGCAGTTCCGCCGCGTCCCGCCCGACTTCGGCAAAGTGGTAATCCAGCCCCGTGACGGAGGGCGAATTGGCTTCCCCGTATTTTGTATGGCGGTGACTGGCGACCGCAATATCCTGCGGAACCTTCAGCCCGCGTTTTTTCAGCAGATTGATCAGGCGGATTGCTATGATGTCGCTGTAAACGATCAGCCCGTCCGGACGGAGCGGAAGAAGCCGGTCGAGAAGCCAGTTGCAGCCTGTTTCCGTGGCAAGACCGCCCGGAGGAGCCAGTTGGAAGGAATACTGTTCTGGACGGCGGAAACGGTACTCCCGCATGATTTCGAGGAATGCGTTGATCCGGATGTAATGCACGCAGTCCGTGATGCCCGGCGTGATCAGGTACGGCGCCCTGCATCCGCGCGAGATAAGCCGCTGAACCAGCATGCGGATGCCTGCCCGCTGATCCTGTGCGACAAAAGAGACGCTTCCGGGAGTGACCGGTTCATGAATGAATACCTTGTTGGGGAAACTTTCGAACAACGGTGCGATTTTTGCCCCGAATTCAAGATAAGTATGGGAACAGCAGATGATTCCGTCCACGTTGCGGGCGTGAAAGTCGGCGACCTGTTCTTCAATTGCCCGGAAGTTGTCATGCTGCGCCCCGATCTGGAGCCGGTATCCGGCTTCGCCGAGAATCTGCTCGACCGTCGCCATGCAGGAGATCCAGTTTTCTGTGCTTTGCGCATCAAGGATATATCCGACGATCTTGCTGCTGCCGCCCGCAAGCTGCCGCGCCGCCAGATTCGGGCGGTAGTTCAATTCCTGTGCGAGTTTCTGGATTTTCGCCCGTGTTTCCGGCGAAACCCTGACGGAACCCGCACGCGGATTGAGCGCCTGGGAGACGGTCATACGGCTGACTCCCGCCATGGCGGCAATATCGCTGATGCGCGGTTTTCGAGGTGCGTTGTCTGGCTTTCTCACAGTGGCGGAAACTCCGTTGTCAAATGATAATTCACCATACAAAATACCGCAGTCTGCGCAGAAAATCAAGTCTCATATCGCCGGAAAGCGATTTTTCTTGCCTATGGCGTGCTGCGGCAGTAAAAATATATCCGGCGCAGACGCTTTACAGTTGCTGCGGGCTTCGCCTCCATATTCCCCGGCATTCCCCGTTTTTACCTTCGGGAGTCTGTTTACGTTCGCAGATGAAATTTCCCGATACATCGTATGCCTTGCATCGGGGTAATTCATCCGGCAGACTATGCGCCAAGACTTACTTCAAAAATCGCCGCCTGAAGCGGTTCGAGCCTGATTCGTGTCCCCGTGATTTCAGCTTCGCCGGCGATCCGGCTGACGGCAAGAATCCGGCGGGAGGAGGTCAGACCGGCTTCCACGGCTTCGCGGCGGTGATTGATCACAGTCAGCCAGCCGTGTCCCTCCTGATCCGGATTCCAGCAGCGTTCACACTGCGGGTCGGGATAATCGACGACGGATTCCAGCCCCGCCGCCTCTTTCAGTCCGGAATAGAGCTTCCATGCTTCGGAGCGGTCGAATGCGAACGGCTCCTTGGCAAGCGAGGCTTCCAGCGGCAGGGAAAGATAATATGCCGTTCCTTTGCCGCAGCGGTGTTTCAGCATGGCGGGAGCGCCGTCCGGATACCACGCCGCAGGCTCGGAGGCAAAAGAGTGAAAACGGTTCCGGAAGTCTGCCGAAATTCCGCATTGGAATCCTGCCTTGAATCGAATCGCGGCATGTCTTTCCGGCAACGGGATTTTTTCCATCTCGCTGATCCCGAAGAGCTCCTTCATGTTGCTCAGGCTGACTCCGTCTCCGGAGACATAGAGCACGCTTCCGCGTCTGACGGCTTCGGCTGCTTTCTGCCACGCAGGCACCGAGACGGGCATACTTCCGCGCAGGGACGGCGCAAGAATCAGCGGATAAGGCGTCAGGTCGTCGCGATCCGGGCGGACAAACTTCGGAGTGATTCCCGCCTGCACACAGAGGATATAGCAGTTATAGAGACTCAGCCAGTCGTCGCAGAGATCGCTTGCCAGAATCGCCGCCTTGCGTTCCGGCTCCGGCATACGCCCCCCGAAACGGTCCGCCACGGCGCGGAACTTCGACATTTCCAGCGCGGCGGGTTTGGGCTGTCCGTCGGTGCGGGTCAGCCCGAGACCGTCGTTTTCCATCTGGACATCCCGGTAGGGGAGCTCGCCGGAACAGCGGAAATCGCTGTAACACCACCAGAGACAGCCTTCAATCCGGTTGGCGAAAAGACTGAACAGGCGCATCCGCAGGAATGCGGCGGTCAGAGGTTCGGACAGGGAACTGTTTCCGAGGGTTCCTGTCTCCTCGCAGAGTGTGGGGCGATGCCCGAGATCCGCAAGATAACGGCTTTCAACCGTGGCGTGAAGATTGGCGCGCAGGTCCGTGGGGCTCTCCATGAAACATCCCTGTGTGAACGGAGGGTAGGGGTGTGTCGTGAGCAGATCGACGGCGTCGGCGTTGTCTTCAATGCCCCACGGATGTTTTTCCGAAGCGATGTTGACCAGTCCGTGCATTCCCGAAGCGACCGGAGTCTGCGGATCATGGAGCCTCAGTTCCGCCGCCAGCGCATGGAGCCAGACCCATGCGGTTTCAGGGGAGTCGCATTCATCGGTGCAGTTCTGTTCGTTGCCGTATTCCCACGCGAGAATTTCGGGGCGTCCGGCATACCGTCTGGCGAATGCGCGGCAGTAGAGCATCTGGTATTTCAGCATGAACGGATGGGAGAACAGATTGCGCCCGCCTTTCCACGACGGATTGAACAGGGTTCCGCTCATCCATGCGGTCAGCAGAGCCACGATCAGCTTCAGATTGTGTTTTCCGGCGAGTTCCACCACGCGGTCGAACCGCTCCAGCATTTTCACATCCACCATTTCCGGGTTCTGAACGGGAGTCATGTTCCAGTCATGACGCATTCCGATGCCGCGCGGACGGTTCTGTGCATTCGGCAGTTCATAGATCGGCTGGAAATCATCCCATAGCGGAAAGACTCTGACCGTATCCATTCCGAGTTCGCGGATCTGCGCGAATTCCGCATCGATCTCTTTTTCATCGAAGTCGCGCCACATTTTCACGCCGCTTTTCCGCGGCCAGTAGTTGACTCCGAGGAGAAATGTTTTATTGCAAAAAATACTGTTCCGTTCTGTCATCATCATTTTTGTATCTTTGTTTTCTGTTTTTGTTCCCAAGTTTTAATTTCAAGCGATTTCAATGCATGTAAACCCCGAGGTGCATCAACTTTGAGCGTAAATCAGGGATATGAATTTTTCGAGGGTCATCATTGCCGTTTTCCAGGGCGATGGCAGAGGCGATTCCTGCGGCCTGTCCCGTGATATAGCAGCCGGGAATAACTCGGATCGAAGCAAACACATCCCGATCACAACTGACACAGCGTCCACAAGTCAACAGATTTTTCACATTGCGGGGCAACAGAATACGATAAGGAATGCCGTAGCTTTCACCCCGTTTCATACAACTTTCATGAAAATGTTTTTTGTGTTCTTCTATCGCTGTGCGTCCCGGGTGCGACGGATGAATATCCGCTGCAAAATTGTAACGTCCGATTTCATCCGGGAAGTCACGTCTTGCATCAAAATCCTTACGGGTTAATACATAGTCGCCGAGAATGCGGCGTCCTTCCCTGCATCCGAGAAGTGAGCCGGAGTCAATAATCTGTGCATTGGCGAACCCGGGAATATATTGTCGGTAAAAACGCTCATATTCCTTGAGACGTTTTCTCCCGGTGATCAATGCTGCGGTTATGGATTCCGCACTGCTTGGATTCACATTGAATTCATGGCTGATATTCGCCGCTGCGGTGTATTGAGAAATCCGGAAAATTCCTGTATTATGGAAATCCCTCTGGGATAATTCACCCGAATTAAAAGCCTGTTCCAACAAGTCAAGCATAGCTTTTTCTCCATGATTGTGCAGACCTCCTTTCTGATAGGTTGTCCAGTCAAAACCAGTCCAAAGCGAGCAAAGAGTTGATGGCATCACATCTCCGTCAGGCGCTCCGAATTCAAATGGAGCCCCAGCCCAGGCCGCAACCGTTCCATTCCCTGTCCCGTCGATAAAAATACGACTTTTTACAGCAAAAAGGCCATCCGGTGCAGTTACAATGATACTTTCAATGCGGGTGCCGTCCATTTGGACCTTTGCCAATCGTGATTCGTATAGAACGTGAACCCCGCTTTCCATAAGCATATCCTCATAAACGAGCTTCAAATGTTCGGCATCAATGGATTCTGCAGAATCGAATCCCAGAGAGCTGGAATAGTCATGCAGGCGCAGAATCGCCTCCTCTCCGAAACCGCCGCAGAGAATGCGTATGCCATCGGAATACGGCATGAAGATCGGCACCCGTGCTGCCGTACTCATTCCTCCCGGCATGGTATGAGCATCTAGCAGCAATGTATCAATTCCCTGCCGCGCAGCGGAAACAGCTGCGGCGATTCCTCCGGGACCGGCACCTATCACGGTTAGATCCGGCGTGTAGCGAACCGGAATATCAGATTCAAAATGTATGGTGTGCATGATAATATCTCCTAAATTTACTATGATCATAAAACAGGGAAACGAACTGCATGCCACATCAATGGAGCAAGTTCCAGTTTTCCATTCCGTTCAATTCCTGAAGCATTTTCCGGTGCGATATGGTATGATGTATACAGTGTTTTTTCTGAAAAATTGGCGAAAAGTGCCAGTATACCATCGTTGTTCCAATAAAGAGAAGCGCCGCAATTGTGAGAAGAACATTGAACGACACCTGTCGCAGGCGCCCTATAATGCTGGTAACGAACTAGTTCTTGAGAAATGTTTAAATCATGATAAAATTTTTGATAGACATCGTGAACGGAAGAGATGGTCGCATGGTGTAGAAGAGCGACAAGTGCAAGCTTGCGACGTTCCGTATCCGGCGCATCAGCCGAAAGCATTTCACAAACCTGGCGAGACGCGATATTGACAAAATCCGCATGCGGAGTAAACATCCTAGGACCAATTCCATCGACATACGGCTGTTCTTCTGTGAGAATAATGTCCGCCAGATTTTCCGCTGCCAGAGATGGTGTTCCGGTCAAGTGCAAATATAAATAGCGACCGAGTCTTCGAAATTCTTCGAGTTCCTCCAACAGAGCGTCATTATCCCAGTGACGTCCGCATTCGTGCTCACGGGAAATGCACTCACTTCCAGCGCACCAGTCGCAGTAGACTCCGTCAAAACCGTAATGTGTTACGATTTCTCGCACTGTATTGAGCCGAAAGTGTTTCCAGTCGCTTTTCAAACACATTTGAGCACCGAAGATTGCTTTTGGACTGTAGTTAAATAAAAGTTCCGGCGCCGAATCAATTCGTCTCGCCCATACCGATGACTCTTTACGAAATTCTGGAACCTCGGGATGGAATTCTTTCATGGAGAAATACGGAACAACGGCGATTCCATTTGCATGAGCCACGTCAAGGAACCTACGCATTTTGTTTTCTTCCTCAAGGGGATATGGGCGAGTCGCCCCATCCCGCCAAAAAATTCCGTTTCCGAAAGCATCGCCATCATCATGAAGCCGTAGAATTTGTGCACCAGTCTCCCGCCAGACAGGTAGTTTTGCTGCATTTGCCCATCGGTCGCAGAAGTTACCAGTTCTGCGCAAAAAGTTTCCTGCCATCGGAACTAGCGGTGCCAGTGTTGACCGAATCTTCGGCAATGTCAACCGGAATGAAAACTTATAAGTCCCTTCCAAGGCATGAACGGGACGTAAGCTGTCCAGAACACAATAGCGCAGAACCAAATGCCCAGCGGAATTGGTTCCGAGGAGAAATTGTGCCTGTCCGGGATACAGATCCCAAGCAGCAAGATTGTCTCCTAGCGAAAATTCGAATGCCTCAACATTGCGACGGAGCAACAGCACAGACAATGGCAAATGCCGAGAGAGCAGTATTGTCTTCCTCTGTATTTCCTCGTGGATTCGGTTCCAGCGCCAAAGCCAATTGCCATTTTCTCCGGCGCATTGTTCGGAAAGTTCTTCCCTTACCGCACTATAATCGAAGATATTCGCAAACTCCAGTTTTCCAATTTGTATTTGTCCCGGATTTTCAATCCTTCGATTAGCGTGTAGTATAACCTGATGATGAGATGAACCATTCTCCGAATAGGAGATATGGTGCTGAAAGACAACACCGTCCAGTTCTTTTCCTGCATTATCCTGCGGAATACTGTAAAAAGAGAGTGTAACTCCGTCTATCTTGTGGTTGATAGAAAAATCTATCGCAGGTTGCCTCCCGGTGGAAAAAACATGAAATTTGTTTCCTGTCTTCAGGGCAACAGCACAGGATTGAGATGTTGTCAGAAGATTGTTTCCTGAGCCATTTTTAACGGTTGCCTCGACCAGTTCTCCGCCATGTTTCCGATCATGTCGGAAACACCAGAATTCATTCTCGATACAAAAAATACCTTCAGGTTCTTCTTGAACAAGGAAAGCCATACTTTACAGTCCTTCCGCTTGATCCAGAATTTCACCGGCACGACGATGAAATTCCTCATATCTTGCAGGATTCTGTTCCGGCACAAAGCATACCTCGTCATACTTGGTGCTCCATGCTAGTTTTTTCATTTCTTCCAATAATGCTTCTGCCTGTTTTGCAATGGCGGGATTACTCTTCATAAGACGGGTTACGGTCTGACGAAGGCGTACCGCATATTCGTAATCCTCAATTCCGCTTCCTGCGGCTTCCATACGCTGGGTAGAGCAGACGTGACCGTTTAACAGGCGAACTATGGAGGCCCTCCGCTGAAAATCTCCGTTATAGCCACATTCCGGCCACCAGTTCACAATCCACTGATAAAAGTAACGGATATTTTTATTGTAAAGATGCGCAAACAAACCGCGTACCGCTGTGGGATTCTCCGTTACTGCAGAATAGGGGAAATTGTAAACAGTCATTTCTGCTCCCAAAGCTTTTGCGCGTTTCATATAATCGGTTGTTGCCATATAAACTGGAAGATTCCAGAAATTGATACTGGCTTCCAATGCAGGAGCATATGCTCCTGCATAAGTAAATTTCCATTCCGGTGCAATCGCGCGGATTCGAGTTACGACCTGATTGATCATATCGTAGTACTGATCCAACGGTTCATCAAACATATCCATAATGACCTTTCCGTTCCAATCTTTCTTGATTAGATGAGCGCGGAAGTCTTTCGTAAATGCTTCCAATTTTGCATTATAGGAAGGTTTCAGAATCATTTTCGCACTGCCGAACAGAGTGTTTTTCGGCCTGTGGTCATAACCGAGCATATAAGCACGACAGACAACAAGATTGTGCCGGAAACGCTTTTGTGCAGTTTCCATATCCACATCGAATTTCGTATAATCGACACGTTTGAGTGTACCGTCATCATTCCACTCTGGTTGTGGGGATGCTACCCAGCGCAATCCCCCATTATTGCGGATGACAATATCTCCTGTTTCAGCGAATGTCCGTAACATTTCTTTGCGCGGCATCTGACGATGCCACCAGTCCAGTGCAGCTACAAATGTGCGTTCTACCAAAGAGAAACGCCAAACACGCAAAAACACCGGAACTGAAGCAATTTCTTTTCCTGCAGAAAGAATCTTGACGTTACCCTTGTATACCCCGGCAACAGTATCTTCGGGAATTGTCGCCGTCAGATAGAAACTCTGCGTGCGGTTCGCGGACAAGTCAACCGATTTGTTATATCCAAGGACATCTGGGATTTCCCCATAACAACAGTTATCTCCTCTATAGGGTTCGCCTGCGACTTCTGCCATAACCGGATTCCACTGAAGCTCGATTTTCCGTGTAGACTTATCCACATTTGTCAGCGGTTCCGGTTGAAGTGAAATATCTCTCTGAGGTTCGGAAGAACGCAACGCCAACTGAAAGGACTCACGCTCTCCGCGCGCCGCGAATATTTCTACTCTCGTGGTTTTGACCTTCGGTGCATTTTCGGAAGGATAAACTCGCGCATCAGCAAGATCCGTCCAAACATCAAGATTGCCGGAAGAAATAAGCCGAGCGGTTTGCGGTTTGGCATGAATAAAACCGCAGGCTTTCAGCCGAGCGACAAAGGGCTCCACGATGGTTTTGTTCAAAACGGAAAAGTCTCCTTGGAACGGGACAAATGTCAAGCGGACTTCCTGAAAACGTTTCCCATCCTTATCGATAGAGAAGACGTATGGCGCGACATTGAAACCGATCTTTTCTTTGCTTTCCTGCCGGACTTGCATAGGCCAAGGTGTGAGTTCAGGATTCGTCATAGCCAAAAAACCGATCTTTTTATCCGGGTCGTAACTGCCTATCAGGAAGACATCTTCCCATTTGTCATAAAGGGAACCCTGGATTTTACGTAAATTTCCCTCCTGATCCAAAAAATGATTATTTGAAATCATACGTAAACAGGTTGATATCCTGCCGTTGTGTACCTCGGAAAAAAGACGCAGAAATGGCTTGTTCGCAGGGAGTCGAGTACCGAAAAGGAACGCCCAGCGTACTTTTTCCGGTTTGTCATATTCAGCCCGGAAACGCATTTTCATTGCCGGAGATGAGCCACTGAGCGTATATTCGCGCAAAAGCCGCATATCAGGTCCGTTTACCATGGTCTGCAACGTAATACTTTCCTTGTCACGCAGTATTGTGTAAGACCATTTTCCGAGATCAATGTCATTCGTCCAGCTTAAATCGGAGTCCATTAGTGCATAGCCGAATTTTGTCATCCCGGTATTAACTCCATTCATGTGGCATTCCATCAGGGAATAGGGAGCTTTCACAGTAAAACGGTATTTCGCTCCTGCATTACTCAAAACAATTTGATCCTGTTGAATTTCTGCATTGGGAACCGCAAGGAGTGGGAGTGTCAAAGGCACTGTCAGAAGGCAAAGTTGTACCCAGTTTGGAATGAAAGAGAATTGCATAAAGTATTCCTTTTTTTGTTATAGTTTTGTTGTAGAGACCGACGCATGGAAGCCTCCGGCTCTGGTTTATGCCGTTAATATACAAAATCCTGCTGTTTTCAGACTGTTCAGTTTCAGTGTTTCGGAAGCAGATATTTTCCGGATGATCCTGCAATATTCAGGAAATTCCAAGCTCCAACATGCCCATCAACCATCAGACGATTAGTTTGTTGAGCATGTCGGAAATCCAGTCCCAGACAATTACCGTTATTTGCAAAAGAACTGCCGGATTTAAATGGAAAATCATTGGCATTGAGTGGATCAGAATATCCAATTCTATCGGGATTACTAGCCGCATCTCCTATAACTAGGATTGCAGAGGGACGTTTGACTTCCAGTATTTTTTTCGCAACTTCTCTGTCATTTGTTCCCTCGACAACTTTACCATTAACAATGGTACTGGCAATGAAACAGTTGCCACGATAACTGTACATATGACATTGCGCATTTGCATTGATCAAATCATCTGGGCAAAAATAGACTCCGGCACTTTGGACAGTATTTTTTTTCCAGTCTGTCTGTTTATAGCTCAATCCATAGTTATACATGATTTTTGCAAAATTTGGGTTGCTGTTATTGTTTACAAAATCTGTCCCTGTGTGATTATGAATGACTGGCGGGAAATAATCGTTGTAATCTCCGCAATAAGAAGCATACGCCTGCCCGAATTGCTTCAGATTACCCGTGCAGACAACCTTTCTGGCTGCAACTTTCGCCTTATTCAATGCGGGCAAAAGCATTCCGACAAGGATCGCAATAACAGAAACTACTATCAAGAGTTCTATTAGCGAAAATTGATGTAGAACAATTCTTTTTACAGTTTGCATGCATTCATCCACTGAAATTTTCATTTTACCTCACAGACTCTTATTGTGGCACCAAAATAATGTAAAACGATTCATGCCGAGCAATTAATCGACGTTCATTTTCCGTTTATTTTGAATTTTTTATAGAATTCCAATGCTTTCGTTGCGATCTCGGAATACACCTTATCAGGTGTAACGGCTGCAAGGATCACATCCATTACAACATTCGTATTTGCACTTAAGTCATTGTCCACAAAATCGGAATGCGTCACATTGCTTCCCGGATACCAGCCGTAGCCACGCTTACATCCTCCGGCTGTAATCTTTCCTCCTGCGGTAAAATCCAATTGTGCAAGATCGGGGATGATCATCATGACCGCTGGCTGAGTTGCGTTTTCTGTGGAGAATGCCGCATAAGAAGTGATTTTTGTTATATTATTCTTTTCGTTCTGCAACACTTTAGAAGCTACGCGTTCCTGACCATTTACCGAAAACTTGACAAATTCTTCGGGAAAATCAATAGAGGGGATAGAGCCTGCAACCGTAGAAACGGGAGTAATATTTTTGTAATTAAAACGCAGTAGGATAAAAGCCCCTGTCGCTGGCATCAGGATTTTTATAGAACATTCTCCAAAAGATGTCTTTCGAGATATCTGAAAGCCTTTCAAGCCATTTTCCTCAATGATTTCAGGTGTTCCATCCGGATAAGCAATGGTGAACCACTGCCCTCCATTGGTTAGGAATGTAACAGGAATAAGTTTAGCAAGAAGATTACAATCGGGAAAGGTGCGATGGAGGAAGCGAACTTGCTTTCCTGTGACGAAAGTAACTTCTCCATTGGTTATGGTTTTTCGTTTAAGATTGGTCTTGACATCCGCAAAGACTCCGGTTGTCGCAAATCCGATTAGAAAAACAGTAAGCATCCACAGATGTTTTTTCATGAAAGACTCCTTTCTTAATTTTGAGGTTCAGCTAAAAGTTTTTATCTTTAATATATTTAAATTATAAATTAAAATCGTATTTTGACAAGAGGGGAAGACGGTTTTGTTTTTGAAACATTTGAAACAAAAATCAAATGCTTTCCCGTTCAATGAAATGGTACGGAACCAGAATTTCCGCGGGGGATGGCTGGTGATGAATGCGCCGGAGCAGAAGCCGGACGGATTGTCTGGCGAGCTCGTCAAAATCCTGGGTCAAAGCCGTCAGAGGCGGAATCGTAAAGGGCGTGACAGCATGATATTCCAGCGCCAGCATGGACAGGTCATCCGGTATCCTGACTCCGTGGCGGGAAAGCCGGAAGAGCAACTGCGGTGCATAAGTCTCGCCTGCTGCAAAGACGGCGTCCGCCTTTTTCCGTATGATATTGTCCGCGATTGCATCCAGATCATAATCTGGAGTATGTTCCTCATGGAAGGAGCCTGCGGAGATTTTCTTTTTACGGCAGAACTCATGGAACGCCTCGACCCGTTTTCTTGCATTGAGACTGCAGTTCAACTGAGAAGATACGAATGCAATGCGGCGGCGTCCTTTGTTGTACAGTTGTTCCAATCCCAGCGTGATTCCCTGCTTTTCATCGGAAGTCACCTGACAGACGCCCTCGCGCGGATTGGAAGTCGCATTCAATACGACCAGCGGCGTGGCGTGTTCCTCCGGCCACTGTTTTTCCAGCCCGGCGGTCCATACGATGGAGATGACTCCCGCATAGACATGATCCTGCAGAACTTCCAGATCGCAGTCGGAGATGATCTCTCCGTGAAACTGATTTGCGGAAAGTTCTTTCATGAGCGAGGAGAGAAGGAGGCCGGTGTAACCTTCAAATTCAAATCCGGGAATGACGACGGCGACCAGTTTCTTATAGTGCTCCGGCAGTTGGTAGTGGTATTTCTGCGCCAGCGCGATGACGCGCCGCCGGAGTCCCTGGGTGACATTCGGATGATTGGTCAGTGCGCGCAGAACCGTCGCGGGGGCAATTCCCAGCTCCTGTGCCAGTGACCGCAGTGTGACTTTCGTTTTCTTCATATTCCGCCTTTCCTGAAAAAGTTTTTCACTCAAACAGCATCAGGGAAATTTCTCCGTTGGAAATGGTCTGCCTGAATTGCGGCAGAGTATTGTAACGTTTCTCATGACCCGCTGTCACATAGACTGCGACCGGACGATAATCTCTTGATGCGGGGTTGTCCAGCATTTCCTTGAATTTCTCTACGGAGACAAAACGCTTTTCCTTGTCGGGAGAGTGATTCAGCCCGTATTCAAATTCTCCGGTTTTGTAGAACAGCCGGAGGTCATTTCTGCCGGTAGTCCACAGCAGGATGCCGAGAAACTGGTCGCGGGTCATGAGGATTGCATTGGGCGGAATCTTCGCAACACTTTCTTTCAGAAAGGCTTCCGGCGCTTTCTGATTCATTACGATTTCAGGAAGTCCCGCCTGCCATGCCGGCATCAGGAAAAACATGGCGATGACAAGTGTCAGGTACTTGTCTTTCATCGTTTTCTCGCGGATTGCCCGCAGGAGGATTGCGAGAAAGAGAATGACGCACAGTACCGTGAAGCCGAGCAGAGGCATCTGCCCGGTTCCGTAGACCGGATGGAATGCAAAGTTCGTGATCAGGAATCCGATGAGTCCGACGGCAAGAATTCCGACTGTGAACTTGACCGTGATGTTGAAATATTTCAATGCGTTTTCTTTCCCCTGGGCGCCCAGCATACAGAGCGCCGCGATGATCGCGACCGGCGGAAAAAGAGGCAGAATATAGGTCGCCAGCTTGCCTTTGGAAAGGGAAAGGAAAAGAAACGGCAGGATGATCCATGCCGCACAGTATTTCAGGAGAGAACTGTGCTTCCACGGCAGTTCCCTGCCGCCGAGGAACAGCGGCACGCAGAAAAGCGTGAACGGCATGGCTCCGCCGAGGATGACCGGAATGAAGTAGAAGAACGGTTCGGGATGCTGGGAGGAAACTTCACGGAAGAACCGCTGATAGTGCTCGACCACAACAAAATAGTGCCAGAAATCCGGCGCGGCTTCGGCGGTTGCGAGTCCCCACGGAACTATGACAAGCAGGGATGCCAGAAAGGGAACCCACGGTTTCGTCAGGAAACTGCGGTAATCGCGTTCCCAGAGCAGAAATGCCGCGATGCCGAGCCCGGGAAGCGCAAACGCAAGAAACCCTTTTATGAGGAAAGCGCAGCCGACTGCGAGTCCGCAGAGAAACAGCCAGAGAAACGAAATTCCGGGAGACTTCTTTTCGCTCCATGCAAGATAGAAAAAGACGAATTCCGCCGTAACGCACGCAGTGAACACTCCGTCCAGAACCGCTGTTGTGCTGATGATGAAAAATTCTCCCGTGACCATGAGAGTCAGGACGGAGTAGAGGGGCAGCCCGTGAAAACGTCTGTCGGGTTCGTCGTCCCGGAACCGGCGTGCGATGAGCCATGTCAGGAGAAGCGTTACTGCGGCGGCAAGCGCGTAGGGGAGCCGGACCGTGAAGTTGCTCTCCCCGAGAATCTTCTGTGCCGCAATTTCCGTCCAGTAACCGCCGGATGGTTTTTCATAATAGGGCATATCGGCAAACTGCGGGATGAGCCATGTGTGATTCCGGATCATCTCACGCGGAATTTGTGCGTAACGCGCTTCGTCAGGGATCAGAAGCGGACGCAACCCCAGAGGAACGAGATAGAGCAGAATGAACAGCAGGCATACGACAGCGACAGCGGAAACGGGGCGTTGAACCATAGATGGATTCCTTTGGGTATAGTCAGGTTCTGGAAAATAAAGTTACAAGAATATAACGCAAAAGGATTGAAAAACAAGAAGCCGGCAGAAAATCTAACGGAAATCTGATAATCAATTTTACGGAACGGATCAGATGAATATTTTCTGAGCCGTTCCGCCGGAGTAAGTTACATCAGTTTCAGACCGGGAAGGTCCTGAATATCCACAATGCCGACAACCTTGCCGCCGGCGTCAAGCACGATGATATCGTCGATTTTGCGCGCTTCGACGACTTTCAACACTTCGATTGCCAGAGAATCCGCATAGATGGACGCAGGATTTTTTGTCATGACATCACCGACTTTTCTGGCGAGAATCTCCATGTCGTTTTCCGCTTTTCTGCGGAAATCGCCGTCCGTGAAGATACCAAGCAGATTTCCCGCATTGTCTACGACTGCCGCCGAACCGCCATGCGCCTTGGTCATGGCGAGAATCGTTTCCTTGATCGTCGCATCGGGCGATACCAGCGCAAGGTGGTCGCCGCTTCGCATGACGTCGGAGACGCGCATCGTGACTGCACGCCCGATGGCGCCCGCCGGATGCAGCCGTCCGTATTTCTCTTTCGTGAATTTGCGCAGGCGCAGCAGAGTCATTGCGAGAGCGTCGCCGAGAACAAGGGTCGCCGTGGAACTGGTGGTCGGCGCGAGGTTGAACGGGCAGGCTTCTTTGGTAATGGTCTGCGGAACTGTGAGGTCGGAAAGCTTTGCGAGGGAGGATTCCGGGTTGCCGGTGAATGCCGCGATGGTGACGCCGAGGCGTTTCGCGGGGATCAGCACGCGGACCAGTTCATCGCTTTCCCCGCTGTAACTGAGCGCCAGCAGCAGGTCCCGCTCCTGAAGCATTCCGAGGTCGCCGTGCATGGCTTCGACCGCATGGACGAAAATGGCGGGGGAACCGGTGCTGGCGAGTGTCGCGGCGATCTTTTTGCCGACATGCCCGCTTTTGCCGATGCCGCAGACCACGATCTTTCCTTCGTTGTCCAGGATTTTGATGCAGAGCCTGACCAGCTCCGCAAACTCCTTGCCGAGGTGCTCCTTGAGATAGAGAAGTCCGTCAATTTCGACCTGCACCGCTTCTGCGGCGGTCTTCAGAATAAGTTCCGTATCCACTTCAAATCCTTTCCTGATGATAAGTTTCCGGAGACAATATACAATGATTTTGAGATTTAAGCAAGAAAAACTGCGTCACTTTGTGGAAAGTAATTTGAAAAGCTGCCATGAGTGATGTAAAATTCAGTAGATCTGAACAGGCAACCCAAAAAGGATTTGGAAAGGAAAGAACATGGCTTCTGAAAAGTATCTGGCTATCGACATCGGCGCTTCCAGCGGGCGCGCGATCGTCGGCACCCTCGAAGACGGTAAAATCACGCTTGAGGAAATGCACCGTTTTGAAAACGGTCCCACGGAACGCGGCGGCTCCCTCTACTGGAACATTGAGTCGATCTTTGCCGAGCTCAAAGAGGGGGTCCGTAAATCTCTTGCAAAATATCCCGACATCAAAAGCATGGGCATTGACACATGGGGCGTGGATTATGTGATCGTCAAGCCGGACGGCTCTTTTGCCCGTGAACCTTACAACTACCGCGATTCCCGCACGGACAATGTGCCGGAGGAGGTTTTCAAGACCGTTTCGGAAGCAGAGCTTTACTCCCGCACCGGGATGCAACTGATGCAGATCAATACCCTGTTCCAGCTTGTCGCGCACCGCAGAAAGCATCCTGAGGATTTCGCCGACGGCAACATCATGCTGATGATCCCCGATGCGATTTCTTATCTGTTCAGCGGCGACCGCACCTGTGAATACACCGAGTCCAGCACCTCCCACATGCTGAACGCCGTTACGCGCGACTGGGATTTTGCCACGCTTGACAAACTCGGCTTCCGCCGTTCCTTCTTTCCGAAGATCATGGAACCTTCGACGATTGTCGGAAAGCTCAAGCCGGAACTTGCGAAAGAGCTCGGCGTCCCGCAGATCGACATCTGTAAAGTCGGCAGCCACGACACTGCTTCCGCTGTTGCGTCCGTTCCCGCTCCCGAGGATCGTAAATGGGTCTATATCAGTTGCGGCACCTGGGCGCTTTTCGGTGCGGAGCTGGATGCGCCTGTGCTGACGGAGGAAGCGCGGAAAGCCGGATTTACCAACGAGGGCGGACTCAATCATAAAATCCGTTTCCTGACGAATATCATCGGCATGTGGCTGGCGCAGGAACTCCGGGCGGATTGGGCGAAGCGCGACGGGGAAAAGAAACCGTGGTCCGTCATTGATAAAATGGCGGCGGGATGCGAGGGGCTCAAGTTCATCATCAACCCGAATGAGCGCGAGTTTCTTTCTCCCGGCGACATGGCGGGGAAAATCCGCCGTTTCTGCGAACGCACCGGGCAGGGGACTCCGAACGATGCCGAAACGATCCGTTGCGTTTATGATTCTCTCGGTCTCTGCTTCCGTGCAAAATTGGAACAGTTGTCCGAGCTTTCCGGTTCCGTTTATGACTGCCTGAATATTGTCGGCGGCGGTTCGAATGCGGATGTCCTGATGCGGATTGCAACGGATATCTGCAATGTGAAAGTGATTGCCGGCCCGGTGGAAGCCACGGCGACGGGCAATATTCTTTCACAGGCGATGGCGGCAGGTTCCGTCAAAGATCTGGTGAGTGCGCGTGAGATTGTGAAGTCCTCCTTTACGCCGAAGATCTATTCCCCGCGTCCTGTGGACCGCACACCCTACGATGCCGCTTATGCAAAATTCAGGGAACTCACAAAAAAAGATTGAAGTTCTCCGGAAAATACGAAATCGGGAAGATGCCTGTAACACTCTTTCCCGGTTTTTTTTGCAATGAGCCGCGTCATTTGCTGCGGGATAATCAGAATATTTTACAGCCATACGAAGCTATGGGAGGAAAAATCTTGAAATGAACTTGAAAGTCTTGAAAAGAAACGGATGCCGCATCATACTGTTTGCAGGACTTATGATATTTACCGGCTGTGGCGGCAATTCGTCGCAGGAAACGGGAAGAAATGCAGACTCTGCACCATCGGCAATCAACAGGAAGAATTTGAATCGTATGGAAATCATGCGTTATGACGGGCCGTTAAACAGGCATGGCTGGAAATTTCTGGAGTCAAAGGCAGGGGAAATGGTCTATGTGCCGTTTGAAGGGTACTATGAAAGCAAGGGCGGACGTGTTCAATCCCCGATTGTCAAATTAAATAAGAAAGCCGGTGAACCCGCTTATTATTCCGTGGAGTTCAAGGCAAAAGCAAAGGATCACTGTTACTGGTGGGTTGATCTTTTCGATGCTCAGGGAAAGCCTCTCCCGGACATCAACAGCGCCGTATACCCCACAGATGATGAAGTGGCTTATAAAGAGATGATTTACGTGCAGGGCAAGGCGGATGCCATGCAGCTTGCGTTCATTTCCAAAGAAGGTGTTTCAGTTCAGGACATTGTCGTGAAAAAAGTTTCCGCAAAGGAGGCGGCGGAATGGTGCGATGCTCTTTACAGGGATATGCCGAAACTCAAATTCACAGAACAGGCTCCGGCATTCCTGCCCCGGACTGCGGCGGCACTCAGAGACGGCACACCGTGGAGGATCGTAATGCTTGGCGACAGCATTATGAACGACAGTTTCAACTCTGTATTCCAATCTCTTGTGAAGCGCGATTTTCCGAACTCAAATTGTGATTTCGTAATTTCCGTCCGAGGTTCGACCGGATGCTGGTTTTATCAGAAACCGGAGAATTTCAAGGCTTATGTGGCGGATCTCAAACCGGATCTTCTTATCATCGGCGGCATCAGCAATCCGAAAGAAGGCGACTGGACCGGTGCAATCATAAAAGTAATCGAACAGGCACGCAGGATCGGATGCGAGGTACTCCTTCTGAGCCCGCCGCTCTCCCTTGACTGGCGCCCCGCATCTCCGCGAAATCCGGCACTGCCCGCAGACAATATTACCTGGAGTGAAAACACGAAAGACTGTCACGGGAAACAGTTGCTCCAGCAGGAGCCCTATCTGGATGTCGCCCGTAAAACGGGTGTCCCGTTCTGGAACCTGACTCCGCTCTGCGCCGATTATCTGGCATCATCCGGAAAACCGCTCGGCTGGTTCAACCGTGACACGATTCATAACAATGACCGGGGAAAACAGGTAATAGGGCGAATTCTGCAATCCTGCTTCCGTTTATTGAAACAGGAGCCGTAAGGCTAGGCCACAAGCCGCTCCGTCTGTTTCGTGACGTCAAAAGGATGCACCACCTGTCCCTTGCTGTCGATGCTTGCCGTTCCTGAAATGAAGCAGTGGGAACGGTCTCCCGGCACAAGACGTGTCCTTTGCTCGAAAGTGCCCCTGTACAATGCTGTTGGAGAAAGTATCTCTCCGGCATGTCGGGGCAACCCGGGTTTGCGGTTGAATTCTCTGATGAAGACCAGACTGCCATCGCTGCTGATATCACCACCGCCGGAAGTGAATTCAATTTTTCTGCTTTTCGGACCTTGAGAGAAGCAACGCGGAGAAATATATTTTGTCATAGGCAGACCTCAACGTTATATTGTTGTGTAAGTTACTGCCATATTCAGACCAGGGGAAAACTTTTGACTTACTGTTCAAGTTATAGGCTGAGCAATGATTTTCCATGATAAGGGACATTTGCAGTTATTTTGCCATGATGCTGATATTTGAGAGGGAGGATAATCTGCACAAATCCAGCGCTTTCACCAGATCGGCATGTTTCACATTATCTGCACAGAAAATAATCAGTTGGTTTTCTTTGTTATTCTTACCGATATGGTTGAGGTATGTCGGCAACTGTTCTCGGGAAATCGCCTGACCGTTGAAAAGATACGTTTCCGTGTTCTCATTAATCTCCAGAAATGCAAAATCGCTGATCGCGGAACTCTGTGCCGCAGATTTCCCGCGACGGGCAGGAGAAAAGTTCAGCCGAGTATCTTCTATGATCGGCTTCTGGGTCAGGATAAAATAAATCAAAAGAAGAAAAACAATATCAATCATTGCCGATATCGGCGTTGAATCCTGCGAGGACAACTCTCTTTTGCGTTTTCTTTTCAACATGATGATATCCTGTTTATTTCTTTAACTCGGCATGGAAAGAAACATCTGTAAAACCTTTGCCTGCCAGTATCTTAATAATCTTATCGGTTTCACGAAACGTAACTTCACGGTCTCCGCGTATGACGATGGAATGCCGGGTTCCCCATTTTTCCGCAACGGAACTCAATAGAGCCTGCAGTTGTTCCCGGCTGATGATATTTCCGTCGATCGTGATGTTTCCACTGCGCCGCAGATTGATCGTCAGATTTTCACTCTTCCTTAATTTCAAGGCGGTTCCGTGAGTTACCGAAGGCAGAACAATTTCCTGGTCCGCAACCTCTCTGTCGATATCAATGGTCACGACAAAAAAGATGATCAGAAGAAAGACGATATCAATCATGGAAGACACAGGCACCGCCGAATCCTCCGCATACTGTCTGCGCCAGCGCTCCATCAGACGCGCTCCTTGATATCTTCCAGGATATCATTGACAAGATTTTCCATTTTTGTCACAGCCGCAATCGCCTGGTTTTTGAAGATGTTATAGGCAACAATTGCCGGAATGGAGATGAACAGACCTGCCGCAGTTGTATAGAGGGCCTGCGAAATGGACATCGCCAGCAATTGTGCTTTTTCCACACCGGCGGCATTGCCCAGAGTGAAAAAGGCGTCCACCATACCGGTTACGGTCCCCAGCAGTCCCAGCATCGGCGCAATGGTTCCCCACAAATTCAAATATCCGAGCCGGTGCATGATTTTTTCCTCCTCCTCGCGGATCGAAGCAACAGCGGTCTCCTCCATCGCCGGATAGCCCTTTTCCAGTTTCAGGAGAGTCTGTTGAACCACATTGCCCAGGGCGGATGGCGTCTCCTTGCACAATTTCATGATTCCCGCGGAATCTCCGGCATACAAAGCTTCAAGAATCCCGCGGAATATCCCTGCAGGAGCAATCTTTTCACGACGGACCCTGATACAGCCGTCGATGATCCCCCATAAAGTAAACACGGAACACAAAAACAGCATCACCCAAATCAGAATGCCGAGAAAACCGCTGTCTATGACCACCTGAAAAAATGAACCGGAGATTTTCCGTTCCGCGCCGTCCGCGGCAAAACACACCATTACTGCGGACAGCAGGATTGGAGTAATGAGCTTTTTCATGAAATACCCTTTCGTTAATTCTTATTTTGAATATATCGTGCAATCCTGTTATAATCCGCCAGCAACGCATCATCTTTCATCTGTTCGGCATATCCTTTTGCCTGATTCAAGATTGCCGCATAAATTCCCGGCAGTTTCACAGGCTGATTCTCCAAATCGCGTTTCAAGGGAATCAGGAGCCCGTCCAATACGGTGAGCGCCTGTTTCATGTTTTTTTCAAATTCATAGGTTTTGGCAATCTCCTGTTTGGTTTTCAGGAATATTCCTGTCAGATTACCCCTGGCGGCAAATAATGCAATATCCGTAAGCTCATAGCGCGCCAGTGCATATTCTTTCATGTTCATATAGACCTGAGCTTTTGTCTGCTTGGCGGGCAGGTAAAGAATACTGCTGTTTTCCTCCAGTGCAGTATCACACAATGACAAGGCAGTAGGATAATTTTTCAATTTCATTGCGGCGACAGCAGTTTTCAGCCTCATATTTGCAAGAAGTTTTCTGTTTGCCGCCGTAGTGCGCACCGTCTCGAACAGGCGTCCGGCATTGAATGCGATATGCCATGCATCCTGAGCCCCCGGACCTTTTGCATCATAGAGATTTTCTATCAGAAACATCAGTTCCTTATCCGTAAAATGCGCATGATGTTTCAACGCAGTCCTCAAAAACAGGGAGGCTTCACGGTATTGCCTCCGCTTCATCAGATCCACCCCAAGCCGGAACTGCATTTTCACAATGTCCCGGGAGTCATAATTCCTGAATTCACTCAATAACGCCGCCGCATTCTTATTTTCTCCAGCTTCCAGAAACAGTGCCGCTGCCTTTGCAAGATCGGCAAGTGAATTCCGGTTATTCTTCCGTCCGGCCAGTTCCAGCAACAGTTCTGCAGCCTTCTTTTTATGATTCAGCGCTTCTTCGATCTTCACACACAGCCGGATCTCATTGGCAGCGGTTGTCCTGCCCCGCAGTAATCCGGCGGCTTCGGCCAGGATTTCCTGATCCGGCGGCGTCCGTGAGATTGCACTATAATACAGGGCTTTCGCTAAGCGAAGCCTGTTTTCCGGGATGGTCTTTTCCGGAACCTGACGATAAAACTCAACCGCTTTCAAAAAATCCTTCCGCAGAAAATGCAGATCACCGATCCTTGAACATAAGTAAGCTCTTTTCTCTTTCTGATCCGTGCTGTCCAAAGCCTCCTCACACAGTTTCAGGATTTCCGCCGTTGCTTCCGAAACCACCGCCGGAGCCGCTTGCCCTGCGGCAAGCCTTTGATTCAAGAGATCGAATTTGACTTCAGCCAGATTCCATTTTACCTGGGGGACATTGGACTGTTTTGGGAAAAGCAGAAGATATTGCTCATACAACCTCACCGTATTTTCAGGAAGAGAGTCATGAAAGATATTGGCGCAAAGCAAAATTGATTCTTTAAACAGAGAGCCGGAATATTTTTTCAATTCATCCAGATAAAAACGACATTTTTCCGTATTATTCTGCCTTGCCGATACCTCCGCCAAAGCTTTCAGGTAAACAGAGGGAGCCGCATTTCCGCTGGAAGTTTTCAACTCACGTTCAAGGACTTCCATTGCCTGCCGGTAATTTCCGCTTTTAATCATCAATAAGACATTTGACGGAATACGGGAACTCCCTTCCGCATTCTTGAACTGAAATCCGGCAAGACTTCTGAATGACTTCTTTGTCAATTGTTCCAATGCAAGCCGGCAGTTCTCATAACGGGACAATGCATCCTGTGCCATATCCGAACCGGAATATTCCGTCACAAGAAGATAATAGGCGTCCATTGCCTGTGCGGCAAGCATGATTTTTTCATTCCTATCCTGTTCCGCTTCCGCCAGATATTGAAAACTGCACCCGGAAAGAAAGAGCAATGCCGGAAGCGGTGAATTTTCTTTTCGCCCTTCTCTTGCGGCTTTTGCATCCAGTTCTTTCTGCAATTCAATGTCCTGATTTACAGAATGAATCACCATTCTGTAATCCCGCAGTAGAAAGTAACAGCGGGCAATGCCGAGATAAGATAAAGATCTGGCAATATTCCGTTCATACCAGCGAAATTCCTTCAGGCGCATAATCAGGGAATTCAACCGGGACCGCTCCTCTGCAGTCGGTATGTTACCGGCTGTTTTACAAGATATATTTTCAAGTTCAAGCAGTAATTTCAACAATTCTTGCTGCCTCTCCGTCCGGGAGAAAACACGAAGAAGCAGGGAATTCATCTTTTCAAGTTCATTGTCTTTTTTCTCGCGGATGTAATATTCACGGAGAACCTTGACAATTTTCTGCAAGTCAGCAGATGACAGATTCTTATGATTTTGCAGCCTCGCCTCATGCCGACGGATGTTTTCCGGAGAATCCGCATAAGAAAAGAAAGAAATGGAAAACAGAAAAATCAAAAAATATTTCAAGAATTTTTTCACAAATAAATTTACCTTTTATTGAAAAATCATATTTTCTGTAATATTATAGTGTATCCTGAAATAAAAGTCAATATCAGAAGGCAATATATATGGAAGATAATATCTTCAAAAAAAGGAATCCGGAGGCAGTTCCATGGAGAAAAAAATATCCTGTCTGGCTGGACCGGTACCTCGGAGTTGTTGTTTCCATTTCGATTCATCTGGTTCTGCTTGCCTTTCTGAGCTACCTTATCTTTTATACCCCGACAGAAAAAAAACAGCATTTCAATATCGATATTTCTGAATTGAAAATTCCGGAATTGGATATTAAACTGCCGGATGAAATCCGAATTGAAAATATGACGGATTCCATTACACCCGATAACTCTGCGGAAAATGCCGTGGACTCCGTGGCATCTTCGTCCAAATCACCGGATTTCATCACGACAACCACTCCGCCGGCGGAGTGGCTTCAGCTTGGCACAACCGCTTCGCTCCCATCTTTCAGTGATGGATTCATATCGCTCGGCGATGCAGCTCTGGCAGGAGGATTTACTTCGGGCAATGCATTCGGATATCGTAAGTCGCAAAAAGGGAAAACAGGGAATTCATTCGAGAAAGCAGGAAATAAAATCACCATAAACGCGCTGAATTACCTGAAAGATACGCAGAATCCGGATGGCTCATGGGGGGATGCCGGAGAATCCGACCTGAGGAACGCACTTTCCAGTCTTGCATTGCTGGGATTTCTGGCTTACGGAGAGGATACCGCTACGCCGTTGTTTGGGGATACGGTACGCGCAGCACTGCGTTTTCTTCTGAAACAGGGAACTGAAAATAATACAGGAAATCAACCGGACAGTTTCGGGGAAGCTCTGATGACTTATGCTTTGGCGGAAGGAGCCACCGTCACACAAATCCCGGAATTGCTCGGAATTACGCGAATCCGTACAAAGCAGATACAAAAGAAACTTTCCCTGCAGGAGAACGCATGGAGCAAAGGAACGCTTTCCGCATGGAATTATCAGGCGTTGAAAGCCGCCGCTTTTGCGATAGACCGGAAAGAATTTGACATCTTCACAAAACGGATTATTCTTCAGCTTCTCCAATATCATCGGAAACAGTGCGAAAACCTCGGCAGACGGTCAAACCTGAATGAGTTGAATGACATTTTCCTCCGAACCTACTCCCTTCAACTGTTCGGTTATGCAAAACATAAAACTGTCGCGAAATACTTCTTCCGCGCCCTGCGTGCCAGCGGGGACACAATGTTTGAATGCCGCTGGGATACAGGTGAAACCTGGCCGCTGTATCACTGGTATTACAGAAGCAATGCAATTTTTTCATCTCAAGCTCATTCCAATGATATGTGGAATAAATGGTTCCGGAAACTGGTAGATACATTGCAGCAGCAGCAGAATGCAAACGGCAGTTTTATTTCCCCCGAAATCTCCGGTGCCTACAATCAGTCCGGAGAAAATATCCCGACTTTCAAATCCGAGCGTAATCTTGCGATTTACAGCACCGCGTTATGCGCACTCATGCTGCAGACAAAATTCCGTTACCGCACCTCTTATTTTGAAGCGGGGAAAAATAGAAAAATACAGCTTGTCCCGCCGGAGATCAGCCAAAAGACAGGAACGGCAACCGTATTGAAAGAGCCTGTGACGGCACAGTGAGTCACTGAATACACCCTGAAAGCCTGAATTTCAAGGGGGGCCATCCGGAAGGAGAAATCACCGGCAAATCCACGAAAAGCGAAAAACGGTCTCCTGGTTTTCCATGTACTTCACTTATGACTTCCGCTTCGAGCTCGTTTGCATTTTGAGTTGATACTCTCAATTCAACCTGCCTTTTTCCCGTTGCCACAGGAGTACCCAATGAAAAATTCCTTCTGCCTTTGATTCTGAATATCTTTTTGATTCGTGTACCGCTTCTTATTTTTCCGAGGTAGAGCTCCGGTGACGGCGAAACAGTAAAAAGCGGAACGGCGGTTCCACTGAAACACAGCTCTGCGGGAGATGCCGGATCATTGGATAAGATGTAGAGCTTGCCGGAAAAATCGCCGGAATAACTATTGGCGGCAATTTTCAAATGAATCATTCCATCTGCTCCTGCCTGAATTGATTCCGGATATTCCGTTTTTGCACAACTGCATGTGGAACGGATCCCCACAATCCGGATTACGGAATTTCCCGCGTTCCGGATCTGATAAGACGCCGCAAGCGGAGTATTCGCATCAAAAGATCCGAATTGAATTTTTCCTTCTTTTACTTCCAGCTTTCCTGCGGCAGGAAGCAGGAATGCCCATAGAAAAAACGAGATAAAAATTATGATTTTATTCTGTAACATATTTTTGAAAAACTGTTTGCCTTTATTCCGGTGAAGTAATATATTTTTGAACAGAACTTAATACAACTTAAAAACCTTGTCAGAAGTGAATATTTTGAAAAAAATACTTTTTTTATTTTTGTTTTTTCCGTTTTTTCTCTGTTTTTCCAGCGATGCCGGCAAGACAGTGTCTCTGGAATTCTACTCACAGCCGGGATGCAGGACCTGCGAAAAAATCAGGACACTGATTCTGCCGGAACTGGAAGACCGTTATGAAGGCAGATTCCATCTGACGGAATACGATACCTCCCGGAAAGAGAATTTCATCCGCCTTCTGGCGATTCTTGACCGCCTGAAAGTCCAGAGCAACCAGTCGGCTCACCTGCTTGTCAACAATTCCGTTTTGCTCGCCGGCGGGGAAATCGGGGAAAAGATTTTCACGGTTATGGACCAGCAGTTGTCTTCTGACTCGAAACAGCCGGATGCGGAATCAGAACCTGAGCAGACTCGCTGGCAGACTTTACTGCAGAACAAAGCGTCCGGTTTTTCCATTGGCGCAGTAATAATCGCCGGGCTGGCGGATGGGGTGAATCCATGTGTATTTTCCACACTGGTGTTTTTCATCAGCGTTCTGACGGTGGCAAAGGTCCGGCGGCGGAAACTGCTCCTCACTGGAATCACTTACTGCCTGGCCTGTTTCCTGACCTATTTGGGCTTGGGATGCGGGCTGTTTTACTGTCTGCGTTTCCTTGGCGGCTTTTCCATTATACGCAGTGCCCTTGACTGGGGAATGGTTTTTGTCCTTCTGCTTTTCGCCTTGATCTCTTTTCAGGATGCGATGCGCTTCAAACGGGGAGTGGGAAAAGAGGGAATCCGGCTGAAGCTTCCGGCGGCATTCTCCAATCGCATCCGTAATCTGCTCAAACGCGGAATGTCCTGCCATGTTCTGCTGCCGGGCATTTTCCTGACCGGCATTCTGGTCACGATATTGGAGAGCGTATGCACCGGACAGGTTTATATTCCGACTCTGGTGTTGATGGCGAAAGAGACTGGCGGAATCAAATGGTTTCTGCTTCTGTTGCTATACAATCTGATGTTCATTCTTCCGCTGCTTCTGATTTTCGTTATCGTCTACCGGGGCGTCAGCACCATGCAGTTAATCCGATGGAGCCGGCACCACATCATTTTCTCCAAGTATCTCCTCGCCGCCCTTTTTCTTCTGCTGGCGCTTTTAATTCTCTATATCTGATTGCTGACGTCCGGTAAAATACGCATATTTTGAGAGAAGCAAGTTAAAAAAAGCCTGTTTTCTGATTGATTATAGTGGCCAAGCCGTAATCAAAAGAAAAGAAAGCAGACCATAGAAAATGTAGTGCAGGAAAATGAAAAGGCAATCTCCGGAACAATTAAAATCGATTAAGGAAGATTCGGGCGCATACTGACAGACTGGTTTGCTAGGCCATCTCCCTTATTCTTGTTTTATGCCATCTGAGTATTTTTCAATGCGGATAAGTTCCCCGGTTGGACTGAAAATCTTTCTGATACCATCAAGTTTGCCGTTTTTCCATTCCGCTTGAACACGAAGTATATTGTTATCATGATAGATATATTCGGTGCCCGTTCCATGATTCATCCAATAACTTTTTAACAGCTTCCCGTTGCTGTCATAGACAAATTGTTCTCCATGGATGAGTCCATTTCTATCAAATTTATGTTTAGATCGTATAATACCATGAGGCCATCGGACGATCCATTTTCCGACCATATGGTTATTGGAAAAATATGCTTCTGATTGTTTCTGCCCCGTAGGATACCATGTCTCGTATTTGCCGTCTAAAACAAATTCGACATTTCCATTGCTGTCTTCTTTAAAATAACCAACTCGTTTATCATGAATTAATTTCCTTTCCGTATCATAATATCCCAGAATTGCAGTGTGATTCCTGCATGAAGAAAAAGCAAGACACACGATCATCAAAGAAATACTTATGAAATATTTTGACATAAATTTATCTCCTATGGGTTACGGTAAGTTGATTCACAAACTCCTTCGGCTGTCACCAGAATTGACGCGGCGGAATCAGTCGGATATAAAACATCTTATACTGTATATCCACCTTGTCGGCGGACCCGTCGGCATTTACTGTCAGCCCGGAAAAAGTTTCAAAACCTCCCAAAAGATAGAAATGACCGTATTTCAAAACAAATTCCCTATCGATTTCATAAGGCTCCAGAACAACCTTCGTTGTTAATCCCTTATGGAGAAACCGGACATCTTCTGTAGGAAAAACATATTTGATGTGAATAATCGCAGAATCATCGTTCTTCTCCTTAACTAATGCCTGAACAGATCGTTCAGATAAAATTTTGCCTGATTGCCGAGATAAATATGTATCCATATTCATGCAAGGATAAGATACATCAAAGTTAATACTGGACTTTTTTCCTGATCTCAGACGAATCAGAGGATACTCATACACCATATAGGCATGTGACAAGATATCAGACTTCGTTACTGGTCGGAAACGGTAAAAAGCCGAGGCTTTTTTTGAGATGGAGTAACATTGCTTTTCAATTTTATTTTTCTTAATTTCAAAAGAAAGTTTTCCTTCCCTTTCCGCTGATTTTAAGGCATTTTCCCCTGTTATAATCTCACGACTGTCCACTTCCAGCAGTTGAACCGCGAAATACTTTTGATCCGGAGACGGATCGGATATGTTGATATGAGAACACCCCATAATAGCAGACACAAATAAGAACAACATCAGCAGAGAAAACATGTAGTGCATCATCCCACCTTACAATCTTTAATCGCATAGATACTGAGAACTTCGGCTCCCAACAAGGTCGAGGCAAGCCCCAATCCGACAAAAAACAGCACGTAACGATTCATTTCTTCTCCTCCCATGCAAGGTCTTTTGCAAATCGGCAGTCATGTAATAATATTGCATCTGCCATCATTGTTTTTAGCATGTTAGAATACATGATACCGTATTCCAAATAAAAGATAATATTACATTCAAGTGATTATTGTCAAATAATTCATAGTGAATAAAATGATTTAATTAATTCTTACGGTGTTATTTTTTTACCTTTTTCATATATATATTTCTTTTGTATGTTGCCATCTCTATCATAAAAAATCATTTCGCCGTGCTTTTCTCCATTTTCAACAGTGACCTTCCATTTTATTTTTCCATCAGGGAAAAGACCGTAATCAATACCATTTCCATTTTTATAATATTCATGGAAAATTAATTTCCCATTTTGATCATAAAAGAAAGCTTCCTTAATATTTCCATTTTTATATTTATACCGAGTTTGGTATTTTTTGGTGTGTGCCCAAAAACTATCATGTTCATTAACGATATCATTGGTATATTTTGATCTAAAAATCAATGTTCCTTTTTCATTCCAGTTTTTAGAGTAACCGTGCCTCACAAATTTATTGTTATTATCAAAATATCCTTCTGTTTCTATCACTCCCCCCTTTTTTTCATCGTATCTATATGAACGTATTTGAACTATATTACTACATCCAAAAGAAATTAAAGTGAAATATCCTAAAGCAAAACTATACATTATCATATTCATCAAAAAATTGTATTTAGATAAAGTTTGCTTTAGTGATAAAAAAAATAAAATTATAGTTTTCATAATACCCTTTTTTATTTATGGGTTTTTACAGACTGCATCACATGAACCAATAGCAGCAGTATAAGCAGAGTGGGCGAGAACCTTGCATGTCGCATCCTTATATAATGCTAAATAGGAGCCGATCTTCTGCCCCAAATCTTCGGCTTCCAACAAGGTCGAGGCAAGCCCCAATCCGACAAA
>ENA-OROD01000792-OROD01000792.1-human-gut-metagenome-genome-assembly--contig:-NODE-792-length-28925-cov-10.874922_pt1 | contig 28925 bp, 16 predicted proteins | sample MGYA00242123_ERZ509038 | MGnify/ENA primary metagenome ERZ509038 (study PRJEB26280, sample SAMEA2338719) | human gut metagenome | biome: human gut; feature: human-associated habitat; material: faeces... | reverse complement strand
TGCGCTTCCTGCGGGAAGCATGACCCCGAAATAACATCAGCCCGCTGAGCAGCTCAGCGGGCTTTTCATATTTTTCCTCCGGTATAGTTCTCAGTCCGCGTACTTCCCCGTCCGTTCAGGCCCCGATCAGGCTCTGATCGAAAGCAAACAGCGCCTCGTTGATCTCAAACACGTTATAATTGCCGCGCTCCACGAAATACTCCACAATGATATCAAATTTGTTGGAATGCGACAGCGCAAAGCCCGCCTTGAACAGCATATCCTTCATTTCCGGCAGCGGGAGTTCCAATGCCAGCGCAAACGCGATCACCGTCGGCTTAGATGGCTTATAGCGCCGGTCTGTGCGGATCTTTGAGAAAAGCTTCCGGTCGATGTTTGCCTTTTTGTAGCACTGCGCGTCAGTCATCCCCTTCTCGGTGATCTTCCGCAGCAGCATCTCCGAAAAGCTCTCGAACGTCTCGGCCTGTGTTTCCGGGCCGTACTGAGCAATGGGGCGGTAGGTGAAGTCAACGGGCCTGCCGCTGCGGCTGAGAAGAACGGGCGTGTAGCGGTCCTCCCTGATCGCGCCGGCGGTTTCTGCAAATTGCCGCACCAGCGCTTCGCGCTGCGCATCGTTCAGCGAGCCGAAACGCGCGTCGGTCTCGCCGCCTGCACGGAAGGCGAATTCGCGCGCGATGAGCGGGGAAATGCCGGTGTAATGGTCAAGCACCCATTTGTCAACAGCCAGCGCATCGTCTCCGCCGCGCTGCGCAAGGGCGATGGATTCCTCCTCCTGCGAGAGCAGCGAGAGCTTATCGAGCGGCGCGGGCAGGCGGTAGAACAGCCCGGGCAGCAGCTGGCGTGCGGCGGAGAGATCCGCGTCCACGCGGCGCAGACAGTCGAGAATACGGCCCTGCGCATCGAGCAGAACGAGGTTTGAGCGCCGCCCCATGCATTCCAGCACAAGCTGCTTCCGGCTCGGCTCGCCAAGCTCATTCATGCACTGAAGCGTCAGGATGACCATGCGCTCCAGATCCGGCTGCTCGATGGAAAGAATGTGCGCGCCGACCAGGTGCTTGCGCAGCAGCATGCAGAACATTGGCGGCTGGGAGGGATTGTCGCGCAGGATATTCGTCAGCTGGATGCGCGGCTGGTTCGCGCCGGCATTGAGCAGCAGGCGCAGATTTCCGCGCAGCAGCAGAACGATCTGGTCGCGCGCGGGCTGCTGCACCTTGTCGATGCGCGCGCCGGTGAGCTGCGGGCGTAGCTCGTGCAGAACGGCCCGCAGGCAGATGGCGTCAAGTGGCATGGGATTCCTCCATCATCAGGTTGAACAGTTCGTTGATGCGCGCCTTCTCGCCGCGCAGGTACAGCCAGCCAAACAGCGCCTCCAGCCCCGTCGCCTTCTGGTAGTCCGCGCGTCCGGCGTGGTGGGGGATGGAGTGGACGTTGGCGTTGCGGCCCCGGCGGAAAACGGCGGCCTCATCCTCTGTGAGCGCAGGCAGCAGCTTTTCGGCAAAGCGCGCCTGCTGCGGCGCGCAGACCAGCTCCACCGTGGCGCGGTGCAGCCCCTTGCCCGTCGCCTTGCCGTGTACGCACAGATAGGTGCGTACCAGCAGCTCGTACACGGCATCGCCCAGATGGGCGAGGCCGATGGAGCTGATGGCGCGGATGCCGTCTTCGTTCATTCTGGCTTCGGTGTAATCGTACATAAAGCCTCCCCATATCCGGTGATTGTCGCTTTATTTTACCGCCTGCGGCGCGTCCTGTCAATTCCGGCGCGCATTTTGCGCAAACGCGGCAAAAGCCGTTGCGCTTTTTGCAAAACACGGTATAATGGCAGAAAGGCGCGCAGCCTGCGCGCCCCAACAAACCGGAAAGCGATGAAAGAGGGAACGCATGAAACGATTTTTTGCCGCGCTGCTTGCCGTGCTGATGGCGGCGGCGCTGTGTGCCTGCGGCACGCAGGACGATGCGGATCACGGCGCACAGGAGCCGGAAACGGACTATGACGATGCGCTGCTCGGCGAGCTGTACAGCACGGAGGGCGAATATACGGACGAAAACGGGAATACGCTGCGCTACTTCTATCATGTGCCGCAGCTGAAGTCGGAAACGGCGGCGGCTGCCGCGCTCAACGCAGAGATCGCCGATGCCTGCGGCGCACTGGTGCAGGAGCAGCTGGAGCTGATGGACGCGCGCGCCTCGCTCACCTGCCTTTCCGTGAGCTGGGAGAGCTGCTGGAACGGCAGCCTCGTCTGCCTTGTGGTCAAGCGCGTGATGGACGCCGACTGCGAGGACTACGCCGTTTACAGCTACGATTATTTCGGCGGCAGGCGCCTGACAAGCGAGGATCTGATCGCGCGCTGCGGAATGGACGCGGCGGAGTTTACCGCTGCGGCGCGCCGCACAGCCGCGCGCCGGTTCGACGCGCTTTACCGGGAGCAGCTGGCAAATTACAGCGGCGGCGCGGAGTTTATCGCCGCCTACGCGGAGCGGCGCGCATGGACGCTTTCAGACGAGAACATCAACGCGCAGATGAAGCTGTTCCTGAAGGACGGCGCGCTGCGGATGATCGTGCCTGTCGGCTCGTTCGCGGGCGCGGACAGCTATGAGGAAGTGCTTACGCTGGATACCTCCGCGCAGAAGTTGCCGGAGAAAGAGGCGCAGGACCGTTTTGTCCGCGTTTCGCTTTCAGACGGCGCGCTGCGCGTGCGCTTTGAGGAGACGGAAGAGTCGGCATGGTATGCGGAAAATTTCCGGTTTGACTATGAAACGGTCTACTTTGCCGAGGGCCTGTACGCAGATTATGCCGATGTGTTTGTCGGCTCGGTGGGCCAGGGGTATTTTCCCTATGTCTTTCTGCTGACGGAGGAGGGCACGGTGGAATATGTGAACCTGCTGGAAGGACTGACGGCCGGATTCCTCTGCTGCGGCGGCCCGCTTGGCGGCGTGAGCGGCATCGTCTCGTTTGAAGCCGGCGAGGTCGAAGAGGAGTACGGCAGCTATCAGACGGTGTTTGCCGTGGATGGCGCAGGGAAGAAGCACGACCTCGCAGGGCCTGTGAGCGATGCGGATTATACCGTGCCTGCCGGATTTACCGGCACATGGACGGCGGAGGTCTCGCACGATACCGCTGAGCAGGGCAGCTATATGGGCGCATACGTTCTTGCGATCGGCGACGGCGGCGGAGTGACGCTGCAGGACATCAATACCGAGTCGCACGTCTACTATGAGTACAGCGGCCAGATTAACTATCTTGGCACAAACGGCGAAGGCATGGTGTTCGGCTACCATCTGAATGAGTTGGGAGGGAGCGTGCGCTTCGGAGCGTTTACGCTGCTGCACGGCGAGAATGACACGCTGCGCGTGAAGATCGTGACTGGGGAGAACCTGTTTGACGCGCCGGTCGGACGCGCGACCGTCTTTGAGCGGAGCTTCTGGTAGAAGCTCCGCTTTTTCTTTTTCTGCGGAAGAAAAGACGGTGTAAGAACGTGCTGCGGCGGTGTCAAGCGGAAATCTGCCGATGAAATGCCCAACTTTTGCGCAAAAAAGCAGACAAAAGGGAGATTATTGTCAAAAAGATTGACATAACAACGAAACCGGGATGGAGTTTATTGACGAATAGCCAAATGTGCGTTACAATTTATTCATAATGTATAAAATGCCGCAATACCCTTTCCCGTAATGGGAGCGTCTGCAGAGAAAACCCGGCATGAGGCGGCCCGGCTTCCGGTGAAAGGGATCCTGCGGCAGACAGAGAGGCCGACAATACGGCAGGAGGGTGGAAGAACATATGAAAAAATGCGCATTGGGGGGTCGCTTTGCAAGAGGCGCGATCAGCATTCTGCTGGTCCTTGCAGTGGCGCTGGCGCTGTGTCCGGCAAGGGCGGAGGCGGCTGGCGGGAAAGACAGCAGGACCCGTGCGATCGCCATCGTATTTGATAACTCGGGTTCGATGTACATCCGGGGCAATCAGGCGTGGTGCCGCGCGACCTACGGCATTGAGGTCTTTGCCGCGATGATGAACGCGGGGGATTCGCTCTCGGTATATCCCATGTGGCCGATCGAGGCAAACGGCGCGCGCTATACCTCCGATTCGCCGCTGACCGTCCGAAGCGGGGAGAGCATCTCAAGCATTCGGCAGATGTACACGCCGGAGGCGGGGGCAACGCCGATCGAGACCATCCAGAGTGCGAGCGATGGTCTTAAGGCGGTGCAGGCAGACGAGAAATGGCTCATCGTGCTGACGGACGGCGACGACTTCTATGAAAACAACCAGTCGCTCGGCTCGGCAACGACGGAGAAGCTTTCTCAGACGCTGACAGAGTGCAACCGCAGCCTGAACGTAATGTACCTCGGCATCGGCAAGAGCGCTATCATTCCGGAGGTAACGTCTCCGGGGAGGTACACCTATTATGCCGATAAGGCCTCCGATACGCAGGCGATCCTCTCCAAGCTCACCGCGATGAGCAACAGCATCTTCGGGCGCGATGAGCTGGAAAACAGCGGAAACGACGTGAGCTTCGACCTTTCGATGAGCAAGCTCATTGTGTTTGTGCAGGGCGAGGGCGTGGCGGACATCACGCTGAACGGCAAGAGCGGCGGAACGGTTCAGGCGGTGGATTCCTATGCGCCGCACTATGGCGAAAAGGGCGCCGGAGGGCGGTACGCCGGACAGTTCGGCGTTGACAGGAGCCTGCAGGGCGTTCTGATGACCTACACCGATGTGGACGCGGGCGACTATACCATCGGCTACTCGGGCAAGGCCAGCTCGGTAAGCGTTTACTACGAGCCGGACGTCGATCTGCGGATCTTCCTGCTCGACAAAAACGGCGAGGCGGTCACGCCGGAAACGGCATATCCGGGAACCTACACGGTAAACGCGCAGATGGTGGACAGGGATGGCAACCCGACAGAGAGCAAGCTGCTGGGAAAAACGGACTACCGCATCTCCTGCACGGTGAACGGGGAGGAACACTCGGCCAGCGGCGACAGCGCCGGTTACATGGAGATTGGACTGGAGGAGGGCGACAGTGTTGATTTCGGCGCGGACGTTACCTACCTGAGCGGCTACCACATTGAAAAGACCGGCAGCGACATGGGCTGGCCGACCTTCACGGTGGCTCCCAAGCGGGAATTCGACTACACCCTGAAGCTCGATGTGCCGCAGCGCTACATTATGACCTCGAAGATCGTCGAGGCGGAGGAGATAGAGGCGAACGTTTATCTCAACGGCGAGGCGGTCACGGCGGAGACGCTTGCGAGGCTCGGCGTAGAGGTGGAGTGCGACGGCGTTTCGTTCCGGACGGCGCGCAAGCAGGACGGCACGGGCTTTGTGCTGCAGATCGACCCGGACAAGGACGTCAAGTCCGGCAGCTATCCGTTCACCTGCCGCGTGACGGGAACGGACGATAATGACGAGCCGGTCGCGCTGAGCGCGAAAAGCTCGCTGACGTTCAAGCCCTATCCGCAGTGGCTGATCTATCTGATCGTGTTCCTGATCCTGGCGCTGCTGGCGCTGCTGATCTGGCTGTACCTGAACATGAAGGTGCTGCCCAAGCGCATCGATGTGCTGAACACCGAATACAGCGTGGACGGTGAAAAGGTGGCCGGACGCGCCGCGTGCCGCTATACGGGCGGCGGAGGAAAGCGCGGAACACTGACGATCATCGCGCCGAAGTGTCCCACAAATCCCTTTGCAAAGGGCAGCATTACGGTGAATGTGGAGGCGGTCAGCCCGCGCAGGGTCCGCTCCGCATCGCGCGGACTCCACGTTGTCGGCGTGAGTACGGACCGCGCAATGACCAATGTCAAGGTGGGTCCCACGCAGTTTATCAAGGATCAGAAGGGCAAGCTGGTCAAAGCCGGCGCAAAGGCGGACGCTCCGGTCGGCTTTGACGTATACAACGGCGTAAAGTGCAGCATGAACGGAGAAGTCATGGATAACGATGGCGGCACGGTGGCGCTGGCCATGGCGACAAAACTGAAGTTCAATTGAATCCGGCTCGAATTTTGAATTGATTAAAGTTGAAATAAAACGAGAAAGTGAGGCAGCAAGATGGCAAAAGAGATCCTGAAAGAGAACGTGGTGGAGGCGCAGACCCTGTTTATCGGCGTGGGCGGAACGGGGTGCCGCATCATCAAAAAGGTGCATGACCTTTGCCGCCCGGGCGAGATGGAGAACATCAACTTCGTCTTCCTGGATACGAATGTGAACGATCTGGCGAGCGTGACGCGCGAGGGGGCGCACATCTACTTCGTCCAGACGTCGAACACGCAGACGGTGGGCAACTACCTCGATTATGACAGCGACGCGCTGGAGAACTGGTTCCCCAAGAACGCCGTCATGTACGACAAGACGGTTTCCGAGGGCGCGGGCCAGGTGCGCGCGATCTCCCGCCTTGCGCTCAACTCCACGATCAAGACCGGCAAGATCCGCCCGCTGTACGATGCGATCGACGACCTGTTCCGCAAGTCCGGCCGCGCGCTCAAGCAGGCAATGCGCGTGGTCATTGCGACCACGGCCTCCGGCGGTACCGGCTCGGGCATCCTGCTGCCGCTGAGTATGTTTGTCCGTGATTATGTAAACTCCAAGTATCCCAATACCAGCCTGATCGTCCGTTCGCTCATCCTGCTGCCGGAGACGCTCGACAGCGTGATCGACTCAACGGTCGAGCGCGAGAGCCAGCGCAGGAACGCCTATGCAACGGTCAAGGAGATGAACGCCTTCATGATGAAGGGGTCCGGCTTCTTCGATATCAATCCCGATCTTATGCGCTATAAGGACATCCATGTGGATATTGCCAATCCGGGTACGGACGAGCTGAAGTCGCTCAATCTGCTGCCCTGCGATTTCTGCTTCCTGCTCGACGGCCAGAACGCCGAGGACAGCACCCTTGTGACTACCAAGCAGTACGAGGCGCAGGCGGCGCAGGCGCTTTATGAGCAGAACGTCGGCCCGATGCAGAAGAACGCTTTCTCCGTGGAGGACAATATCATCAAGGAGATGAGCAATCCCGGCAACATGGGCCGCAACCGCTTCGGCGGCATCGGCGCGGGCGTGATCCGCTATCCCTATGAGGATATCGCCAATTACATCGCTTATGACTGGGCGCTCAACGCCATCGGCGGCGACGGTGAGGCCAGCAAATGGAGAAAGTATGACTTTGCCTATGCGCAGAAGCTGGCGGAGGGCCGCAAGAAGGGCCTGAGCGCAACGGAGCTGCCGAAGAAGGCGGAGGTCTACTGCGACAAGATGAACACCGCCGCCGACAATTTCTCCAAGGATCTGCGCGTAAAGTATCTTAAGGATGCGAACAAGCGCCTGTCGGCATATTTCACGGCCCTTGCCGAAGAGATGCACAGGTCGCTCGACAGCAACGGCGCGATCCGCAATACGAAGAACGCCGCGGCGAACCTGGCGGAAGCGATCGATTACAAGAACGACGAGATGCAGCGCGGCAAGGCAAAGGAAAACCTGGAGCTGCTGCGCGACTATGAGCAGGCCGTGACGGCGAACGCCAAGAAGACGGCGGAAAGCGCTGCGGAGGCGATCTTCCTCAACGAGCAGAAGACGATCAACACCAAGCAGCCCCATATGCTCGAGAGCATCCTCAAAAATGCGTTCGGCGACATCTGCCATCCCAACGCCGCGCGCTATATGCTCTACCGCGCACAGATGGAAATGACCAAGCGCGTGAGCAGCACAAACTCCCAGATCACAGACATTGTCCTGCCCAATCTTGAGCAGTATTCCACCAACGCAAACGATCCCGGCACGTTCGACCTGAAGCTGGGCAAGGGAAAGACTCTGCACAACCTTGACGAACTTGTCAGCGTTGAGGGGGCCGACAGCAAGGGCCGGGGCAGCCGGAAAAAGAGCGAAAAGCTTTATGCCAAGCTGAACGACTGCTTTACCGACTATTATGCGACCATCACGCAGCTCGGCGACCTGACGGCGGAGCTGGAGGCCTATCGCTTCGGCGTGGAGTTCCTGCGCGAGCTGAACAAGGCGTTCGAGGGCTTTTACCAGACCTTTGACGAAAAGGTCGAGGCGCTGCACCGCAAGCAGGACGAGTGCGTAGACGTACTCCACTTCACCAAGGGCGACTCTGTGTTCAACGTTTGCTCCTCCAAAGAGCTGCTGGAAGAGCTGGCTCGCTCGGCGAAGCGCCAGGGCGAGGAGGGCAGCCTGCTGGAGAGCGACCTTAACGGCGAGATCTTCGACGCGGTGAAGAACAACGCGATGTTCGAGCGTGAGATGCAGTTTGCCGATGTGGTGGAGGAAGACCGCCGCGTGGATGTGTTCGACGATATCCTGCTCGACTACTTTGAGCAGAGCGTGCGCCGCAACTGCGCCATGATCGATGTGAACGTCATTGACGCCATCGCAATGGAGAACCGTCTGCTTGGCCGCATCAAGCTCAGAGAAAAGAATAAGGACAACAAGGATAAGGAAGAGGACACGATCGTTGACAAAGTCTCGCGGGAGGACAACGAGCGCCACATCCGCGAGATCATCGCCATGGGCGAGCGCCTCGGCGCGCCGGGCATCCAGCGCATCACCAACGAGGAGCCGCGCGAGATCAAGCTCTGCGCCTACAATAAGAGCCTGAAGGATATGCGCACCTTCCGTATCGATCAGTTTTGCCCCAAGGGCGTGGGCGTGGACACGGTGTCGAAATATGAGCTGCACTTCTTCAACGCGCTCTACAACCTGACGCCGGATAAGCTGAACAAGTTCGCCGCCCCGCGCAAGACCGAAACGCGCCGCCGCAGCGCCGGCCTCTATCACAAGGCGTATACGACCTATGCCAAGAACATTGGCCCGGATTCAACGAAGAACATGATGATCTCCACGCACATCGACAAGCGCTGGGACAGCATCATGTTCATGCCCGAGCTTGACTTTGAGTATCAGAACACGCAGATCATGAAGATCCATCAGGCGCTGATCTACGGCCTGCTTTACAAGGCGATCAAGCACCAGAACCTTTCCTCCAAGACCAACGGCAAGATGGTCTACCGCTATGAAAACAGCGAGGAACGCATGGAAGAGCTGGTCGTGTCCAACGGCACGCTCTGCGACGAGTTCTACGAGATCCTCGACGCGCTGTATATCGATGCGGCGGCGGTGGAAGACATCGAGGCGATCTGCAACCGCAAGCGCGCGAGAGACGCCGTGCGCAAGACGAATTACGAGAATACCGAGTTTTTCAAGGCGGTCAAGGCGTTCCGCATGGAAGAGGACGGCGAGGATCAGGCGTCGCTGTTCGAGATCCCGCTCAAGTACTACAACTCCCTGCCGAATTCCCTGCGCTACGAGTCCGAGATCATCAACCTTGTGGACGCGGTGATCAAGACCTACCGCGACGAGCTGATGCTGGCGGAGAAGAAGGACGAGGTGAAGTTTGCCCTTTGCAGCGTGCTGAACGACGAGTTTGAGCGGATGGTCAACAATGTGAAGAAGCATGATCTGCTCGGCGGGATGAAGGTCGAGGACAGCGTGGTCGTCAACATCGTGGAGCGCCGCATCAAGGATATCATCGCCTCTACGCCCGAGCCGGACGACTATGAGAAGATGATCGAGCGCATGAAGCAGCTCATTTCGGAGTAATGCGCGTGCTGTACGCACCGGCAAAGAACGGAGGGAAGAAATGTTTACTGTTGTGATTGCGGAACAAGAGCATATCAACAACATCGAGAAATATGACCTGTTTCTCAAACCGTTCGCAGACAAGCAGCACACCAGAATTCTGAGATGGAACCGCGAAGGAAAAACGTTCCGGGAGTGTATCCCCGGGCTGGAGGATACGATCGTCCACCACAAGGAGTGGCGCGCGGTCGTGCTGTGCGGGAAAGACGCGCTCAGCCAGAAGAATCCCTTTGACTTTATCGAATGCCCCCTTCCGGAAAAACCGGAGGGGACAGACGAAGGCAGCGAGGAGGGCTATGAAGCGCTCGTCGAGTATTACCGTCAGGTCCGGCAGATCAAGTTTGCCGCATATGAGCGGGCGATCGAACGCCCGCTGACAAGGCTTGCCACCTACTTGTGCGAGCAGCCGCTGGCCACCGGGGGCTTCAACCACGAGGAATTTGAGCGGATCAGCGATGAAAAGCTCGAGAGTCAGGGCTATGAGGGCGAGGACTATGAGCGCCAGATGCGCAAGCTCAAGGCGCGCCAGCTGGAATATGAGGAGTACATTGCCGAGGCTGAGAAGAAAGCGGAGCTGCGGAAGACGCTGGCCAACGGCGAGATGTGCGATATCATCCATCCGCGGCAGGTGATCTGCATTGCGCTGCGCACAAAGGATGTGCAGGCGCACGACCTGAAGGAGCAATGGAAGCCCCATGTCAACCACCAGTACAACCGGTTTTACGACTGGAATATGTACTTCGACAAGATGCGCTACCTGGTATTCGACATTCTGCCGAAGGAGAACAGACGCTATGAGGTGGATTACATCCGCTTCCTTTCGGTGCTGCTGCTGCTTGCCAACAATGAGCTGCCGCCGGACGGCCTGCGGCCGAATCTGGTCTACACGCTCGACTGCCATCATGACGACCGGGCGCTGGAAAAGCTCCTGCTGGAATACGATGCGAAGCTTACGCTGACCGATGAGCTGCTGGAACGCAGCATTGCCGAGCAGCAGCTCGTCACGCAGGACAAGATGAGCGACACCGAAGCCGAGCGGCTGTACTGCACCGGCGTGACGATCCCGGTCAGCACCAGCTCCGATTTTGACCGTTCTCAGCTGTATGCCAGCAGCGAGGGGATCGGGCTGTCCACCGACTGCCCGGGCAGCGAATATACCAAATGGAAGCATGAGTTCCGGGATGCGAAGTACACGCTTACGCGCTTTCTGAAGCAGCCGCGCCGCGCGTTGCAGAGATCCGTGGAGTCACTGCACAATATGTCCTCCGTGCCGACGGACGAGTGCAGCCGGCTGGACAGCTTCCAGATAGAGGATATTGCCGAGCATGTTTACGATGAGGAGCTGGCAATGATCGACACGCCCACGCGGAGCATCCACGATGTTGACCGTTACTACCGGGAGATGGACGAAGCGGACCGGGACGTGGAGAGCAAGATCGACGAGCGGATGACGAAAAAGCGCACGCTCGCGCTGGGAATTACGGCACTGCTGGTTTATCTGGCCGGCTTTGTGCCGATGCTGAGCGGGAACATCCGCGACGGCGACACAGCTCCCGCGCTGCTGCTGGCGCTGCTGGCGCTGGCGCTGCTGTTTGGTGCGGCGATCATCAGCCTGTTCTGCCTACGGCGGGAGCTGACGGTGCGCTATATGCGCTTCAACCTGACCATGGGCGGGATCGAAAATGATATCGACGCGGCCATGACGCAGTTTTCCCGTTATCTCAGCCATGCCTGCAATGTGATGCGCGGCTACTGCGTACTCAACCATTGCAGGGAAACGGATCAGCCCAACCAGCGGGCCATCCGGCTGATCCGCAAGCATCAGCAGGATATCCGCCGCCAGCGGGCGGAGATCCGCGAGACGTTCAGCGGGGTGATCCCGCAGTACGGGCGGAACCCCGAGCTTGCCACGCAGGAGCCTTACGAGTTCGACTTTACCAAGACAAAGGACTATGTTTATCCCATGCCGTACCGTGAGGCGCTCAAGCGCAAGGTGTCGTTCATTCAGAGCGGGAACATGATCGAGGCGCCGGTCAACTTTATCGACCGTATCGAAGTCAGATTGGAGGAGCTGTATGACTGAATTTTTGATAACGCTCCTCAAAATGCTGCTCGCCTATCTGCCGTTCGCACTCTTCCTGTGGATCGACAGCAAGGCGAACGTCAGGCGCAGAGACCGCAGCATACAGTTCCTGCTGCCGGTACTCTCGCTCGTCTACTGCGTGGCGGCGATGTTCCTGGTGAACGACCTGAATGAAAAGGTGAGCAGGCTGCTGCTTGCGATACCGGAGCTGGTGAAGGATGTGCCGGTGCTTGCGGCGCTGGTGGCGCCGTTTCTGGATGTGCGCATCGAGCTGATCGTATTCTATGTACTCAATGTGCTGCTCCTCATCGGTCATATCATCCTGAAGCTGATGAGCCTTCCACTGCTGCGCGCGGTCTGCAAGGCGGGCGGGCTTGCGGACGAGGCAAGAGAGCTGTGCTACGAACACGATCCCCTCAGCGGCGCATGGCTGCTGAAGAAGAACTGCGCGCAGGGCAGAACGTTCCTGAAGACGCTGTTTCTGGCGGCGGCCTGCATTTCCGCTGTGGTGGGGCGCGTTGCGGTCAAGCTCTACCTTGACGAGCGGATGACAGCGCTTTTCTACCCGGTGTTCGGCGTGATCGTGCTGGGCGAGCTGTACTTTTTCTTCAACGGGCTGATCCCGGGCGAGCTGGAGGAGGATATCTCCGCCGAGGGCGAAAAGCCGCAGCGCTTCTGCAACTTTGCGCCGCTGCGCGGCGTGTTGCGCAAGCTTTTTCCGGATAAGCTCGCTGCCGAAAACACGACCATGGGGACCTCTCTGCTTGACGAAAAGGAAGACAGCGGTCTTTCTGGGCGAATGAAGACGGGCGACGCCATTGCCGACGCCTACTATGCTTATATGTATAAGCAGCAGCGCGCAGGGCTGCAGGTGGATCCGGGCTATCTGGCTTCGGGGCTGAACCTTGCCCGGGGCAAGAGCGTGCTGTTCAACAACCCGTTCTATTACGACCTGATCCCCTATGCGTTCTATGCAATGAACCGCAATCTGCTCCGGCACAGAAAGGTGCTGGTCATTCTCGGCCGGCACGGCGTGGAGCAGGATATCGAAACGTGGCTCGACCGCGGCCTGAGCGCCGTGACGAATATTCCGGGGATGTGGAACATCGGCGTGCTGACGGACAGCGAACAGGAGCTTGACGTGGGCATCGTGACGCGCTCCGGCGTACATGAGCTTGACCTCCATGCGCAGAACGAGGAATTCTTCTTCAATGTGGGCATGGTCGTGCTGGTCGAGCCGTCGCGCCTGCTGACGACCGCGCAGGTGGGGCTGACCTCCATTATCCGCCGCTGCAGGAAAGAAGACGTGACCTACTGCTCGACCGACCGCAACTGCGACGGCCTTGTGGACGCGCTTTCGCACCTGCTGATGACCAATATCACGGAGGTCAGCGCAACGAACCGGCACCAGGGGACCTGCTCCTATATGTGCTGGGAGACGGACGGCGAGAACCTGCAGCACCGTCTGCTGCCCAATATCTCGCATTATCTGGGCGTTGGCACGGAGCTTTCCTTTGTGGCGCTGAAAAACCAGGTGGAAAAGTCCGTCTGGTACGGTGGCGAGGCGTTTCCTGTGCAGGATATGCACTGGATCGCGCGGCAGTATTACTATGATCTGCTGCGCTATGCCGATCTTCCCGCCAATCAGGACGAGATGGACCGCTGCTTTGCCGTATCCTACAATATGTGGAACGAGCCGGTGCGGGAGAACGGCTACTTTGTCGTTGAGGACGAGAGCCGCAATATGTTCGAGATCAAGCGCGAGTTTGCAACTCGCGCAACGGGACAGAGCTTTATCAACATCATCTCGCCGCAGTATCTGCTGCACGACTATATGGCGGAGAACGAGGGACTGTTCGATACCGATCCGAAGGCGATCCCGGCGATCGTGGCGGATTATGCAGGCACGCCGCGCAACGTGGCGCTGCGGCTGTTCCTGCGCATGAGCCTGGGCGACATCACCAAACGAGAGCTTGCCAACGAGCTGCAGCTGATCGGCATCGGCGGCGAGGATCCGGTGGCGCAGGCATGGCACTTGCTGTGCAGGGTCGGTCAGGCAGAAACGAATGAAAACGGCGAGGAGCTTTTCGTTTTTGAGCGCAGCGGCGGCAAATATGTGTTCCGTCAGAGCGAAACGATTCAGACCGTCCGGAAGTATTCTGTACGCACGGGCGAGATCGATGATTTTGTGCAGATCATCGACAGTACGTTCCGCGATGTGCTGCTCAGCGACCTGAAAAATGCGCGCTATGTTTCCGAGGAGGAAAACGGCGAGCAGAAATATCTCGGCAGCGAGCTGGTGGGGCATATCTTCCAGCGCTATCTGCCCGGACAGTTCTTTACCTTTGAGGGCAAATATTACGAGATGCTGCGCATGACGCCGGACGGGCGCGTGGTGCTGCGCCGCGCGGCGGAGCATATCACAGGACGCAGCTTCTACCGCCAGCTCAGGACCTACCGCATCCACCGCATCGAGGACTCGGAGGAGATGGGTTCCTGCCGCTGCGTGGGCGGAATGCGCATCACCCGCCAGTTTGCCGACCTGAGCGTTGAAACGCCGGGCTACTGGCAGATGCAGAGCTATCAGGACTTTGAGACCGGCCGAAAGGTGGAACTCAACGGCGTTCCGGCCAGAAGCTATGGCCGCAAGCAGATCCTCTGCGTGGAGTTCGACACCGGCGAAGAGCCTGTGGATGAAAAGGTCTGCCAGACGGTCACGCTGCTGCTCAACGAGGTGTTCCGCACGGTCTTCTCGGAGAACAGCGAGTACATCGTGGCGCTGTGCGCCGGCGAGTTTGAACAGCCGATGACCTATTCCCTGGTGGGAACGGAAGGCTTTGAGCCGAAGCGCGGGTGCATCTACTTTGTGGAGGACAGCCAGCTCGACCTCGGCCTGCTCATCGCGGTGGAACGCAATCTGCAGCGCCTGTTCGAGATCGTCTGCGACTATCTCGACTGGCACCTGGGCGCAGTCCGGCAGAGCGAAGTAAAGCAGCGGAATACGATCCGGGAAGAAACCTCAACGGACGATGACACGGGTACGGAGGAAGAACCCGCGCCCAACGAGCCGGCCAAGCGCAAGGGCCTGTTCGCGCGGATCAGGGAGTGGTTCGCAAAGCTCTTCAAGCGAAAAAAGAAGGAACCCGCCCCTGCGGAGCCGCAGCCGGAGAACGATGAGAACTCCGTGAAGGACACGGTCCCGACCGAGGAACCGCCCGCAGAGGATACCGCTGCCGATGACGCCGCGCCCGCTGCGGAAAACGAGGAGCAGGAAGCCGCTGGCGGCGAGACTGCGCAGGAGGATGCATCCGGCAGCAGCGAAGCTGAGCCGGATGAAGCCGGCGCAGACCGCACGGAGGAAGCGCAGGACGAACCCTCTGCCGACGGCGAAACAGCGCCGTCGGACGATGAGCTGGTTTCCTGCAGCGTGAGCGCGGCTGAACCCGGCGTGACCGCAGAAGCGGAGCCTGCCGGAGAAGAGAAGCCGTCTGAAGAGGGCGAAGCGCCGGAGAACGAAGACGGCGGAAGCGAAGACGACGGAAGCGGGCAGGAAACGTTTGAGTTCGAAAAGCCGGAAAGCACGCACGCTTCGCCGATCCCCGAACGCAAGCCCTATCATGAGCGCTGCTACCTCCTCTACGGCGGCAGCGAGGTGCCGGACGGTCTCGATCTGTCCAAAACGCTCAGCTTCCTCGAACAGTTCGGCTTTGGCGACCGGGAGCTGGCGCAGGCGCGCCGCGGCAGGGACATTGCCTCGCGCATTGCAGACGGATACGACCCCAACCGTCCGGGAGCGCATTACTGCGATTTCTGCGGCGTAGAGCTGGTCGGTACGGAGTACGACGTTCTCAAGGACGGACGCGAAAGCTGCACCAGCTGCTCGCGCACGGCAGTGCGCACGGAGGCGGAGTTCCGCAGCATCTACCATGAGCTGATGAAGAACATGGAGGTCTTCTTCGGGATGCATATCAACGTGCCGGTGAAGATCCGCATGATAAACGCGCGGAAGCTGCATAGAGAGTGGGGAACGAACTATGTCCCCACCAGCAATCATGACGCCCGCATTCTGGGATTTGCAAGCAGCCGGAAGGGCTATTCCATCCAGGTGGAAAACGGTTCGCCGCGTGTGCGTACAACGATGACGATGGCACACGAGATGACCCACATCTGGCAGTACCTGAACTGGGATTATGCCAAGCTCCTGCAGAAGTACGGCAAGGAAGGGATGCGCGATATCATGGAGGGCATGGCGATGTGGAGCGAGATCCAGTACGCATACCTGATTGGGGAAACCGGCGCCGCCAAGCGCGAGGAGATCCTCACGAGGCTGCGCGAGGATGAGTATGGACGCGGCTTCCGCAAGTATGTGGAGAAATACCCCATCAGCCCCACGACACACCTTGAAGGGCCGACTCCGTTCAACAGCAGCGGCGGCGACCCGTTTTAAAGAAAGGAAAAACCGATGAAAAGAATGATCACATTGCTGCTCAGCCTGAGCCTGTCGCTGATGCTGCTGACGGGCTGCGGAGAGAAGAGCGGTGTAAAGAAGCTGCTGGCGGCGTATGAGGATTCCTGCCGCGCGCTGAGCGTGGAGGATATGGCAAATTGCTTCAATCCGGATCTGGTACGCCCGGTAACGAGTCTGCTGGGACTATTCGGCGCTGAGCTGTCCGACCTTGACTCGCTGCTTTCAGGCCTCGTTTCGTTTGCAGACGAGTATTCCGGCAGCGAGCTGGAGGAGCTGTATCAGACCATTAAGATCACCCCAAGGGACTATACCTTCAACGATGCCAAGGATGAATGCGATGTGACCGCCGAGGTCAGCTACACGGTGGACGGGGAACAGCGGTCGGATCTCTGCACGTTCCACTGCGAGGTCGTAGACGACAACTGGTACATCTTCGGCATGGAATAAGCAAAGAAAAAACCATTGAATAAGGCCGCACAGTCCATGGGGCGGAGGGCGAGCGCGCTTTCTGCAAAACAGGCTTGTGCGGCCTTGTTTCCCAAGAATGGCGGAACGGGAGGAATAAAATGAAAAACGGGAACAGGCAGCCGGCGCACGCACTGGCGCTGGCGCTGGTGCTGTGCATGGCGCTTGCCGCCGCAGGCTGCGGCGAAGCGGCGCAGGAGACGGCGGAATTCTCGTATGCAGAGGTTCCGGCATACGCCGATGCGGCATATGCCGAGATCAACGGCAACGTCCCCTATTTTACAGAAAGCGACCTGACGCTGGAGACGTTTGAATCCTACAGCGAGCTGGACAGCCTGGGCCGCTGCGGAACGGCATATGCCAACATCTGCCGCGAACTGATGCCGACGGAGGAACGCGGCTCGATCGGGCAGGTCAAGCCGACGGGCTGGCACACCGTGCGCTATGACGACCTCATTGCCGACAAGTATCTCTATAATCGCTGCCATCTGATCGGCTACCAGCTGGCAGGGGAGAACGCAAACGAAAAAAATCTGATCACCGGCACGCGCTACCTGAACATCAAGGGAATGCTCGACCTTGAGAACGAGGTGGCGGACTATGTGAAGCAGACCGACAACCACGTGCTTTACCGCGTGACGCCTTGGTTCGAGGGGGACGAGCTGGTTGCGCGCGGCGTGCTGATGGAGGGCTACTCCGTTGAGGATCAGGGAGAGGGCGTATGCTTCTGCGTGTTTGCCTATAATGTGCAGCCTGGGATCGAGATCGACTATGCGACCGGCGACAGCCGCGCGTCCGACGGTACGCCGGGCAGCACCGGCGATGCGGACGGATACTATATCGGCAACGTAAATACGAAAGCATTCCACCGTCCTTCCTGCGACAACCTGCCGCTGGAAAAGAATCAGGTGGTGCTGAATTCACGTTCGAAGGCGATCGAGGACGGCTACCATCCCTGCGATAACTGCAAGCCGTGAAGCCGGGGGAGGCTGGGAACGCCAAGCGGAAAAAAGCGTTAAAAATGAAGATTTCTGCTTTCTTCGGCCGATTTCCCCTTGCGCTTTGGCGGAAAAGGCGATATGCTTAAAAGAACGGTTAGCTGCTTCCGCGCAGGCCGCTGCGCCCTCTGTATTCCGGGATCGCCGGCAAAAACCTGAGAACGGGAGATTCTGTATGATCTGGTATATCTGTTTATGCCTGGGAGCGCTTCTGATGATCTGGGCGGGAAGAGCGGCGCTGAATAAAAAAAGGGGCGACCTGCGTACGGGGATCGCTCTGCTGTGGCTGCTGGCGGCAACGTTCGCGCTCTACATCCCGGTCTTTTTTGATTCCTATGATCCGCTGGCGGCGCTATTTGCCAACACGGTAAATGTGATGCAGGTCATTTCGCTCGACGCCGATTACCCTGCGTTTTACGACCTGATCTGCACATCCATCAGCGCGGCGCCGCTGGCAAAGCTGTATCTGCTGCTGCTGGGCGTCCTTCATGTGGTGCTGCCGGCGGCCGTTGCGCTGACCGCATTCACCTTTTTGCTGCACTACATCACCAATGTGCAGACGCTTTTCGCCGACAGACGCGGCGGCGACGCTTATATTTTTTCCGAGCTGAATGAAGAATCCGAAAATCTGGCGCGCGACATCCGCGCGGCGCATCCGAAGGCGAACCTGATCTTTGCCGGCTGCTCCGACCAGGATTCCCTGCTCAAGCTGCGGCGGGAGCTGAACTGCATCGTCCGCTATGACCGCATCAGCGCATGGAAGACGAAAAAAAAGGAACGCGACGTTTATTATTTCTGCATCTCGCGCGATGAGGACGCCAACCTGAATGATGCGCTGTTCCTGCTGGGCGGGCTGACAGGCCGGGATGAGGCGATCCAGCGGCGCGAGCATCTGTACCTCTTTTCCGAGCAGAGCGAGGTGGAGACGATGATCGACTCTGCTGAGAAGGGATGCGTTGATATCCACCTGATCCGCAAAAGCCGAATGGCGGTATATCATCTGCTGGATGAGCATCCGCTTTACCGGGGGGCGAAGGATGGCTGCATCTCTGTGCTGCTGTGCGGATACGGACGGGTAAACCGCGCGCTGCTCCGTGCGGCCGCGTGGTGCGGGCAGCTGGATGGATATACGCTGAAGATCAACGTGGTCTGCGCCGGCGCAGAGGCGGCGGAGAAGTCGCTGCGCGCGGATTGTCCGGGGCTGTTTTCCGGGCGCTACAACATCTGCTTTTACGAAGGCGGCAGTCTGGAGGACGTGCGCGAGCAGATCCTCCGGCACTGCGGCGACAGCACCTACGTTTCGGTCGATCGCGGCGACGACAGCGGCAACATTGAAGCGGCGCTGTTTCTGCGGCGGCTCTTTTACGGCGTGGGCGGCGATTTTACCAATGCGCCGGAGCTGTTTGCGTATGTTGCAGGCGTAAGCAAATACGATACGGTAACGCGCCTGATGACGCCGGAGACGAACGCTGCGAAGAGGCGCTCCTACGATATCGTGCCGTTTGGCGGCAGCCACGAGTTTTACACTTGCCGCGTGCTGGTGGACTCGCCCATCGAAAAGCTTGCCAAAAACGTCCATCTTGTGTATGAGGATATCTTCAGCGACGGGGAGATCAACGTTGAAGCGGCGCTGGAACGGTACAGTACATTTGAGGTCAACAAGCAGTCGAACCGCGCAAACGCACTGCACATCCGCTACAAGCTGGCGCTGCTGGGCCTGGACTATACCGACCGCGCAGACGCGGAGGAGGTCCGGCTGGAGGATTACCTGGACGCACCCGGCCTGGAGCGCCTGACGCGCGCAGAACACGACCGCTGGATGGCGTTCCTGGAGTCCGAGGGCTGGCAGGAGGCCAGCGTTGCCGAATCCATGGCGTATCAGCGCTCCGGGCTGAGCGCCGGCCGGCACAACTGCCCGCTGCTGAAGCTGCATCCCTATATCTGCCCGTATGACGAGCTGAAGGAGCGATCAGACGCGCTGGGGCTGCCGGACTCTACGGTCTATGACCGCGAGCTGATTGCAAGGATCCCGGATATTCTTCACGACCGCTGGGGAGTTGCCGGAACGACCTATAAGATAATCAAAACAGAGACCAGAAAAGGCTGAAAGGGGTATTGAACTATGGCTGCGCGAACCAATAAAAGCGTACCGGCGCCGGACGAGGCGCTGTCCCAGATCACCACAAAGTTTGAGGCGTATACCGGTGATGAGCCGTATCTTTTTGTCAGCTATTCGCATCGTGACACCGAGCAGGTGTATCCGATCCTTGACGCGCTGTACGACAGGAAGTACCGCATCTGGTATGATGAATCCTGCGAGAACGGCAACGACTTCAGAGAGGAGCTGCGAACGCGCATCAAGGACAGCGAAGCGGTGCTGCTGTTCGTTTCCGCGTCTTCCATGGCGTCGCCCTTCTGCGGTATGGAGGTCATCGTAGCCTGCGAGTATGGCAAGCGGCTGTTTCCTATTTATCTGGACGATGCCGTGGTGCCGCCTGCGTTTGAGCTGCTGCTGGCCAACACGCACCACAGCACCACCGGGGACATGGAGCGCCTGATGCGCGTAATGGTGCGCGACCTGCCCGCCGTGACGATGGACCGCCTGACGACCGAGAACGGTTATCTCAGGCGCTGCGAGGACAACGGCCGCACCATCGCCGTGGACGACGGCGTGATCGTTGTCTGCGCTGATGCGTTCAAGAACCGCAAGGCGCTGCACAATATCTATCTGCCGAATTCGCTGGAGAAGATCGAAGCGGAGGCTTTCCGCGGCTGCTCTGCGCTGGAGGAGATGGTAATCCCCGAGAATGTGCAGCGCGTTGAGGACAGCGCGTTCCGCGACTGCATCAGTATGAAGTCGCTGCGCGTTCTCGCGCAGAACAACGTAAAGATCGGGGAGCGGGCGTTTGAAAACTGCGTCTCGCTTAAGAGCATCGAGCTGCCGGAGACGCTGACGGAGCTTTACGGCGGCGTGTTCAACAGCTGCAAGAGCCTGCGCAGGATCCACCTGCCGCAGAAGCTGACGATCCTGGGCGAGAGCGCCTTTTCCGACTGCGTGGGCCTTGAAGAGGTGGCCATCCCCGAAAATGTGAGCAAGATCGACGATTTGGCATTTAACGGCTGCACGAGCCTTGCGAGCGTGACGCTGTGCAAGGGCCTGAAAAAGATCGGCAAGAGCGCGTTCAAAAACTGCAAGTCGCTTACGCATATCGACATTCCCGAAACCGTCTCCAGCATCGACAGCGCGCTCTTCCGCGGCTGCGAGTCGATGCGCTCCATCCGCGTGGACAGTCGGAACAAGTACTATAAGTCCGCTCCGAATAAGCGCGAGGGCAGCGACCATGTGCTGTTCAATAAGAACAAATCGCTTCTGATCGCCTATCCGGCCAGCAGCCGCGAGGTGCAGTATGATATTCCCGACAGCGTGACCATGATCAGCGACTGGGCGTTCAGCGAATGCAAAAAGCTCAGCCGTATCACAATTCCCGATACCGTGCATGAGATCGGCGAGGGCGCGTTCTGCAACTGCATCTTGCTCGATGAGGTGGAGATCCCCGACAGCGTGGAAAAGATCGACGATTGCGCGTTCCGCGGCTGCATGAACCTTGAGCGCGTCATCATCCCGTCTTCGGTTACGGATATCGGCTGGGGCCTGTTCGACGGCTGCGAGAAGAACGTCACCGTTTTCTGCGACGAAGGATCGGAGATCCAGCGCTACTGCCAGCGCAACGGCATCAGCGAAAAGAGAATTTCGGAGAAAGAGGGGCTTTAAGGCTTCGTGGAACAAAATACCAGAGCGGCGGGTGCGCCTGCGCGCCTGCGCGCATTTGCCAGAAAGAACACCGTAATGGTCGTAGCCATGCTTGCGGCGGTCATCACCAGTTTTATCATCCCTGTTGACCGGGAATACATCGGCTATTTCGATTTTAAAACGCTCTCCTGCCTGTTCAGCGTGCTGGCGGTCGTGTGCGCGCTCAAAAATATCAACTTCTTTTATATGCTTGCACGCAAGGTGGTCAAGCGCTTCAAAACAGTGCGCTGGAGCGTGATCGCGCTGGTGTACATCACGTTTATCGGCTCTATGCTGATCGCAAACGATATGGCGCTGCTGACGTTCCTGCCGCTGGGCTATTTTGTCCTCAGCACGACCGGGCAGCAGAAGTATATGGCGTTTACCTTCATTATGCAGAATATTGCGGCTAACCTTGGCGGAATGCTCACGCCCTTCGGAAATCCGCAGAACCTTTACCTCTACACAAAGTATGAGATCCCAAATCTGGAGTTCATGCAGATTATGGCGCCGCCCTTTGTGCTGTCCATCGCGCTGCTGACGCTGTGCTGCATCGTATTTATCAGGCAGGAGGCGCTCGTCATTGCCGATGAGCCGATGCGCCTGAACAAGCGCAGAACGGCGATTTATCTTGTCCTTTTTGCGCTGGCGATCATCATTGTGTTCCGCGTGATTCCCTACTGGGTCGGGCTGATCGTGATTCTTGTTTCGCTTCTGATCCTTGATCCAAAGGCGCTGAAGATGGTGGATTATCCGTTGCTGCTCACATTTGTGTTCTTCTTCATTTTTGCGGGCAATATGGCGCGGATCGATGCGATACGGACATTTTTCTGCGCGCTTCTGGAGAAAAATACGCTGGTATTCAGCGTGCTTTCCTGCCAGGTTATTTCCAATGTGCCGTCGGCGATCCTGCTTTCGCAGTTTACCGGCAACTATCCCGACCTGCTGGTGGGCGTCAATATCGGCGGCGTCGGCACGCTGATTTCTTCGCTGGCGAGCCTCATCACGTTTCGCGAGTATGTGAAGAACAACCCGGGGCGGACAGGGTACTATATCAAGCAGTTCTCGCTGTTCAATTTCTCATTCCTTATCATTCTGGTCGTTTTTATGAGCGTTTGGTCGAAGCTGGCGTAGGGCGACGGAGGCCGCGAAGGACATTTTCGCTTATCGCAAAAAATATCAGAAAAAGGCTTGACACATGCTGTTTGGTATGCTATACTTCCATTTGTTCCGAGCCGATTGGAACGAATGGCTTGGGGGTTTAGCTCAGCTGGGAGAGCGCTTGACTGGCAGTCAAGAGGTCAGCGGTTCGATCCCGCTAATCTCCACCAGAACAATATAATCCGAACCTTTTGCCGATTGGCCATGGGTTCGGATTTATTGTTTCTACGAAAGAAATTGAAGACTGGTAATGGAAAAGCCGGGAGGACTGCCGATCATGGCAATCCTCCCGGCTTCTTTCTGCGGACGCGGAGTCCGAAATCTCCCTCGGCTGCCTATCGCAATCGGTTATGCGTCCCACAGCGTCAGTACGCCGCTGCTGAGCGTGGCGGGGACATCGATGATGCGCTGGTTTGATGAGCCGCGGAAGCGCAGTGAAATATCGTGCAGCTCCTCTTCGTAGCGTCCGTCTACCAGCACGTCGAGCAGAGAAAGCAGCTCGTCTGTCGCCTCGCAGCGCGGGTGCGCGCCGTCCGTATGCAGCTGCTCCCAGGTGAAGCCTGTGAACGACCAGATGGTTTTTTCCGGCAGCAGCGCACGCACGCGGCGCAGAAACGGAAGCAGCGCGCGTTGATTTTGCGGCTCAAACGGCTCTCCGCCGAGCAGAGTCAGCCCATTGATATAATCAGGGGAAAGCAGTGCCAGCAGCTCGGCCTCCGTTTCTGCGGTGAACGGCTGTCCGTAATCGAACGCCCATGTCTGGGGCTGAAAGCAGTTTTTGCAATGGTTGGTGCAGCCGGAAACGAAAAGCGTGACGCGCACGCCCTCGCCGTTGGCAATGTCGCAGTTCTTGATTTCACAGTAATGCATCTATGCAGACCTCCTTTGTCGCAGTGTTTACAGCGTGCGGAAACGCGCGGCGATGTGTGCGGCGGCCTCCTCGGGCGGGGTGAGAGAGGCGTTGATGCAGAGATCGTAATTGGCCTCCGCGCCCCACGTCTGACCGGTGTAGGATTCGTAGTACTTGCGGCGCTGTTTGTCCATTTTGCGGATCAGGCGGACAGCCTGCTCGCGCGTGAGCTTTTCCTGCGCCATTTTGCGTGCGATACGGTATTCCTCCGGCGCGGAGACGAATACGCGCAGGAGCTTCACATCCCGGCCGCGCAGCACAAAGTCTGCGCAGCGTCCCACGAATACGCATTCCTCTTTTTTTGCAATGCGGCGGATCTCGTGGCTTTGCAGGGCAAAAAGAACCTCGCTGGTGGGCTTGCCGCGCAGCACATGGTAGTTGCCCTCGTGAACGGTTTGAAAAAGGAAGGGATTCGTGGCCCTTTCGTCCGAGGAAGAGAGCGTTTTTTCCGAAAGCTCTCCGTATTCGCAGGCAAGGCGGATCAGCTCCCGCTCGTAGACCCGTATGCCAAGAAGATCGGCTGTCCGCACAGCGATCTCATGCCCGCCGCTGCCAAATTGCCGGCTGATGCAGATGATACGATTTTCCATACTTCATCCCCTTGTCTGCTTTATTGCTTCAGCGCATTGAGCGCTGGCTGGGAAAACGAGAATACGCGCGTGGAAGGAACGATAACGGCTGAGAACGATGCGGGCGCGTCTGCAAGCGCAAGATGAAGGCTGCCGGTGAGCTGAACGTCGATCTGCCGGATGACGCCGCTGCCGGCAACGCTTGCCTCGATGCTGCCGGAGGAAAAGCTGATCGCCTGCTCCTTGCTGCCGGGTGCAATAGCCGCAGCAAGCTGCGCCATGCCGCTTTCATCGAGCGAGAGCGTGTAGATAAAGCCATCGCCGGAGCGGACGCAGCTTGCTGTGCCGTCCATCAGCAGCTCGCAGCAAAGGGAGACGAGCTGCGCGGAATCTGCAAGCGAGGCGGCGGAAACATCCGCTCTGTTTCCGCCGGCATCGCAGATGCGGCCGCCGGATACGTACAGGCTGAGCGCGCCGGAGCGGATGCAGCTGACGCTTTGACCATCGAACACCTGCCGGTCATACTGCACGGTGCGGTTGAGAGCAACGGGGCCGCAGTCGGCGGAAAGCGTGAGGTCGGCAGAAAGCGCGTCCTGGCCAAGCTGCGCGCCGAGCGCTTCCGCCAGACGGAGCGTTTCCTCTGTAAGCACAACGCTTTCCGGTGCATCACCGGAGCGAATGGCGCTGCGGGCAGCCTCGGGGATATCCGGAGTTTCTGCGGCGCTGCGGAAGGCAACGTCCGCCGTGAGCGCAAGCGAACTGTCTGTGCCGCCGGAAGAGAAGCGAAGCGCCGTCAGCTTGCCGCGCTCGGCGGTCAGCGCAACGCTGAGCGTATCCACTGCCGCAGCATCCGCCAGCGCTGCGGGCGCGAAAAGATGAGCGATCGCAGCGGCGTCCTCGCCGGAAGCGGAGAAACAATAGAGCGTGCTGTCGCCGTCCGTTGTTTCAGTAACGTCCGCTGTGCGGCAGAGCGCGGCGGTCAGACGGAGCAGCTCGCCGTAGTCGGGACACGCGCCGCCGGAGGCATACGCCTTGCCGTTGGAGAGGTAGACCGCGCCGTTGGCGCAGTAAACCTCTGCGCCGCCGAACTGAATAGCCGTGACGGCAGTGTCCTCCGCCCGAACGCGGCAGGCGGCGGCGTCCGCATGGAACTCCGTGCCGCGGAAGGAGACGTCGGCGGAGACGTCCATGGCGAGGGGGGTCTCATTCATGCGCGATTCCAGCAGGAGATATGCCGCCACGTCTTTTTGCAGACCGGTGCGGAAGAAGAGGAATGCCGCAGCGGCAAGAAGCAGCGCCAGCACGATCAAAATGATCGGAAGCGCGCGGCGTCTGCGTTTTTCAGGCGGCTGCGCGCCTTGTCCCTCGCGCTCGGCGCGCATGGCGCGCAGCGCTTCTTCTACTGCGGCAAGCTGCGCGTCCGGCTCGTTCTGTGCGGATGGGCCGTGCGGCAGCGGCGCGGAGACGGAGGCAAGCTGGCCGGGAGCTGCGGAAGAGAGATTCGCGCCGCGCGCGACTTCCTCGGCCTCGGAGACGATATCGACGCCGGACGGGCGCTTTCCGCGCCTGCTGCCTCGGATCAGCCGGATGGCGAACAGAAGCAGGGCAAGCAGAACAAGCGCTGCGGCAAGCCAGACCCACCAGACGCTGAGCGTGGACACGGCGGCGATTTCGGCGCTGCTGCCGTACACGGGGAAGGCGAGGTAGCTGCCGACGACGCTGTATTCTGTCTCCTCCCAGTCGCCGCCGTCGGAGCGGACATAGATCCGCAGATGGTCGGTCTGCCCATCAGGGGCGAGATAGCGGACCGTGTGGGAGGGCTGCCCATCATCGGCAAAGGCGAGGCTCCACTGCTCCAGCACGGAGCGATCCACGCTCGCGGAGGAAAAATCACCGCGGCTGATGCGGGAAAAATAACTGCCAAGCGCATCGCCAAGGCCGCTGCCGGAGATCCCGAACACCTCGGGCGTAGGCTGCTCGGATACAACGCGCACGGCGTCCCCCTCGGTGTACTGCCCCTCTACCAGAAAGACGGTTTTGCCATCATCGCGCTGCTGCACGGAGGCAAGCGCCGGCGTATACGGCTCATAAACGGCGGTGACGGTGGTATCAAAGCGCAGGTCGGTCAGGTCGGTATTGTCCCAGCGGACGGAGCAGCCGTCCTTCTGGGGCGGTTCGGGAATGTCGCTCTGCGGGAACGATGCGCCGTAGGCAAAGCCGCGCTCCAGCACGACCTTTCCGTCTGCCACAAAGCGGAGCGTGAACTGCTTCATGCGTTCGGGGAGGTTCGCTGCGGCGGTAAGCTGGTCGTAGGAGATCGGCTCGGCCCGGCCCGCGTAGCCCTGACGGTTGATGCCCGCAAGCGTTTCGGAGACATAGTAGTTTTCCAGAAAATCGCCGGCATCGCCGCCGGAGATCGCGCCCTTATACTGCTCGCAGCCGGTGACGTCAACAACGGAGTAGCAGCCGGCAACGGTGCTTGCGCTGCCGCTTGCCTTTTCGGCAATGCCGGAGCCAACGATGCCGCCGACATATTTTTTGCCGCTGAGCGTGCATTTGGCATAGGAATTCCGCACTACGGCGCCGGTGAGGCCTGCGATGCCGCCAACATAACTGCCGTTTTCGCTGGATACGGCGCCGTAGCTCTCACAGTCGGTGATCAGGCCGAGATCCATGCGGCCGCATATGCCGCCGGCGTAGCTGCGCTTGCCGGTAATGCTGCCGGTGTTTGCACACCGCTGAAGGATCGCTTTGTATTCGTACTGGCGGCGGTAGCTGCCGGAAATGCTGGCGGTCACGTCGTCCTCGGGATCGAACGCATACTCTACCGCTGCAGAGCCGGCCACGCCGCCGGTGTTGATATCGCCGTAAACTGTGCCTTCATTGCTGCTGTCTGAGACTTTTCCGAGCGTCACGGCGTCGATGTCGATGGAGGAGGTGTCGGAGATGATATCAGTCGAGGAACTGGAGGTAACGGCCTCCAGCATGGTGTCGGCCAGCTCGTTGCACTTGCGGTTGATGGCGCGGATGTCGTTTGTCAGCGTGCCGGCGGCGCTGCTGCCGGCGCTTTTGTGTCTGCTCTGCGACTGGCGCATCAACGGGGCGCTGGTCTGGTCCGGCTATGCCGCGGGGGCGATCGGGCTGCTTTACATCGTGATCCTGCTTCCGATGTGGTTCCGGCACCCGAACCCGGTGATCTTCGTGCCGGTCGATTTCGTCGCAGTGGGGCTGTATCTGCTGTATATCAACTTTGCCACCGGCGGGCACTGGTTCCTCTCGTTCGCCTTCCCCGTGACGGGCGCGATCGGGCTGCTGGTAAGCGCCGCGGTCGCCCTGACGTACTATCTGCGCGGCGGGTATCTGTACATCTACGGTGGAATGCTGATTTTGGGCGGCGGGCTGGCGGTGCTCATTGAGTTCCTGATCAACCTGACGTTCCAGATCCACGAGACACTGTTCTGGTCGTTTTATCCGATGGTCGCGGGCGTGGTACTGGGGCTGATGTTGATCGTCATCGCCATCTGCAAGCCGCTGCGCGAGTCGCTGCACCGGAAATTCTTCCTGTAAATTATAGCGGTTCACCACGCAGAACTTTTTTACTGTGTGTGCCGGTGTACCGTCCTCCCAGTGAGGTCTTACCTCGCTGTTTGTATCCCATGAGCCGTTTTCTATTATGTCACGGCAGTTTTCAATAAAAATTTTATCGGCTAAACTCATTATGATTCCTTAAATCTTTGATAACAGCTTTGTTGTCGAGAAGTCTATCTGGTCGAATGTACGGCTTTCAAACATATTAAGGCTGTCGATACCGCTCATATTGTAGATAGAAACACCTGCGCTTGAAGCGTATGTCTTTACGTTTTTAAGCAGTGTCTGCGCTTCCTCGGGATAATCGTACTTCTTCTCGTCATTTACAAGAGCCTCGTCATAGCTTGTTATCTGAGCATCGTAAATTCCGTCAAAGCCGTAGATGTATATTTCCGAGAAGCCCTCATACAAAGCAAGCTGTAAAGCAATATACAGATCATCGACACGTCTTAATGCCTCGCTGTGCTGTGTAGAGCCGAATGAGGGCAGCTGAGGGATAAAGCCGTTGCCCATTATATTGAAGTAGGTAGGCTTCTTTGCAAACTTGTCTTCAAATACTGTAACATTGCTTGCAACAAAGCTGTCCATCGCCTCAATGTACTTACCGTTTCCGAGATAATGTTCGGCATTTGACAGTATATACTGTGTCGGGCGGAGCGGGGTCTTGCTGAAGAACTTGCATATGCCGTTGTAGCTTATGCACTTTTCGTTGAACAGCAGATTCAGCTCATCAAGCTTTACGCCTTCTTTGTAGCCAACGATAAAGCAACGCTGACCACGGAACTTATCCTTGCATTCTTTAAGCTGTGCTTCGGTACGGCGCACGTCCTTTTCAAGTTTGTTCTGTGTGGATTTATCTGAAACGTTGAACTGCGAGCGTTTCATCTTCATATATGTGCCGAGGAAACCTACAGGCTGGTTTACAAGGCAGTAGTCACGCTCTGTAAAGCCGTACTGCTGTAAACGCTTTTCGATAGACTGTGCGCTTCCGACACGTCCTGTCATACCCTTGAGATATACCTCAAGCTCATCGTAAGACGATGAAACAAGGACATAATATGCCTTTGACATACCTTTAAGCTCTGTGATACTGCGCAGTGAATTGTCGCCCTTTACCAGTGTACGTTCATCGTTAGTCGCCATAAATGCAAGCTCAGGAACACGCACACCCTTTTTTCTGAGCTGACCGAGCACCTTTTTGAGTATCTCGGCGTTAACACCGCGCCCGTCGCCGAGTATGACCAGCTTGCGCTGAC
>ENA-OROD01000791-OROD01000791.1-human-gut-metagenome-genome-assembly--contig:-NODE-791-length-28929-cov-4.734813_pt1 | contig 28929 bp, 34 predicted proteins | sample MGYA00242123_ERZ509038 | MGnify/ENA primary metagenome ERZ509038 (study PRJEB26280, sample SAMEA2338719) | human gut metagenome | biome: human gut; feature: human-associated habitat; material: faeces... | reverse complement strand
GCGTGCAGTCGCGCAGAATGCCGGGGCGGAAGGAGTTGAAGCGCGGATTGTTGTCCCAGCCCAGCGACACGTGCGGGAAGTAGGGGAAGCCAAAGCGGCCGTCCAGCCGGGCGTATTCCTTCTTTACATCCTCGAGCACGTCGGGATAGGCGCGGTCGATGTTCGTGAAAATACGGGGATACGCGGTGAGGACCGCCGTGCGCCGCCTTGCCGACGTGTGCCAGGCCTACGACCCCGCCGAAATCAAGGACAAGGTAAGGAGGCAGTTTGAGCGCGAAAGGCGCGGTGCCGTGGTCGAATGAGCGAGTCGGGTTCAACGGATGGCCTCCATTGTCGCGGCGTCGCAGACGTCCGGGCAGATTGCGCCCGTGCGCGTCAGCCCGGCGAGCGCGGCGCGGAAGTTGTTCTTCGACACCTTGAGCTCCCCGTTCGAGGCCGACAGGCGCTCCGTCCGGGGGTACATGTCGGGATGGTTCTCCAGCTCCGAGACGAGGCTGCGGCTGTCGCCCGTCCCCATGGTCTTGTGGGGCGTCGGGCCGACAAGCACCAGGCAGACCGAGCGGCTGTACTGGAGGTTGCGGTAGTCGTATGACTTGGCCTCCTCGTAGTCGAGGAAGCGGAAGCGCTGCTTCCTGTACCCCATGTCCTTGGCGATTCCGAGAAGCTTGTCCTGCGGGGCGGCAAGCGCGCCGATGACCAGGATGTCGCCCATCGGGTTTCCCGTGTCCACGCCGTTGACCTCGTCCAGCAGGTAGTCCATTCCCATGCGGCGCAGAAGCATGAAGAGACTGCCGTCCATGTTGGCGTTGAAGACCTCCTGCGCGATGCGCATGTTGAGGTCGGAGAGCTGTTCCTCGTCGAGTCTCACCGTCCGTCCTCCTTTGCCAGGAAGGCGTCGAAAGCGGTCTCTGCTTCCTTCGCGGCCTTCTCGGCCTGCCTGCGGGCGACGCGGACGAACTCGAGCTTCTTGATGAACGTGTCGGCGAAGGCCTTCTGCTCCTCGAACGGAAGCATCGGGAACGGAATCCGGGCAAGCCCCTCGGCGGGGAGGGTCAGCAGGACGTTCCCCTTGAGCTTGTCGGCAAGCTGCGCCTGTCCGAGCTTCGAGCAGAGGTAGGCCTGAAGATAGTACGGGTCGCATTTGCACTTGTCCACTTTCAATATATAGAGGTTGACGCTTGCCACGAGGGTCACGTCGTCGGGGACCTCCGCCACCGCGGCCTTGAACGGGGTCGGGACCTTCCCGACGATGACGTCGCCATCCTCGATGACATACCTTGCGTATTGCCTGGGGTCGCCGGGCAGCGGCTTCAATGTGTCGGAGATGCGCCCGTCGCAGATGTCCGAGACGGTCACAAGGCGCACGGGCGAATTGTCGGGGGCGTCTTCAGCGTCGCCCCTCCCGAGCGCCATGCCGCGCCCGATTGAGGTGATAACATCGGATAGCGGGACGGCGTTTGGAACCTCCGGGATTTCGCGGCCATACGACGCGGGGTCGAGCGAGAATCCGTTGGCGGCGATTTCCGCGTATGGGATGACTTTGCATATTCCGTCGCCGTCCTTCGCCTTTGCGATGCGGTCGACGTGGGTCTCGGTCATGATGTTCCCGCCACGCCTCTTGAGGCAGAGACCATCTGCGTCGACGAGCTTCACACTGCCGTTTCCCTGTCCGAGGATGACGAGGGCAAGGCGGATGGCCGTGTAGTCGAGCAGCCCGCCCGGCAGGGCGACGACGCTCTCGACATAGCCGTTCTCGACGAGGTACTTCCTGTACTGCTCCTCATGGGAGGTGCTGAACATCCTGCCCATCGGCATAAGGATGGCGGCCTTGCCGCCCGGCTTGAGCATCTCAAGCGCCTTGAGAAGCCAGACCCATTCGGTTGTGGCCCGTCCCTTCAGCGACGGGAAGGTGGCGGGGAAGAACGCCGTGCGGAACTCGCCGTTGATGGCCAGCATGTGGATGTGCTCGAGCGACATGTTGTACGGCGGGTCGCAGAACACATAGTCGAACTTGCCGCTGAACCTGACCCCGGCGTCCAGGGCGTCGCATTGGACTACATTGGCGGTGTCGTCGATGGCGGACAGGCGCATCTTCGCCACGCACGCAGACTCCGCCGAGAGTTCCATCCCCGTCAGTGCCGAGCCGGGGCAGTGGGCGACGGCGTTCTTGAGGAAGTTCCCCGTCCCGCAGCAGATGTCCGCGATGGAGCCGCCCTTCCTGACATCGAGCAGACGGAGGGCGAGCATGGAGATTGAATCGGGGGTGGACAGCCATCCCGAGAGCTTGCCCGTGGCGTTGTAGCCGAGAAGGTATTGGAGGATTTCGTCCTTGGGGTGGCGCTTGATGAGCTGGCGGTAGTTCTTCCAGTCCCTGCCAATCCTGTCCATGATGAACGAGCGGAGCTGCGCGTCAACCTCTTTCTCGGCGAGGAATGCCCGCAGGTCGGGGATGTCGCGGCACTCGTCGTCGCAGGCCGCGAGGTAGAGGACGTAGGCGACGGCAAGGCTTGTCAGCGTGACGCCGCTTTCCGTCTGCGCACCTCCCGCAGCGCGGGCGAGATGCCATGCAAGGTGTTCAATCTGGATGGAGGCGAGGCTGGCCTTGGATTTCTGGCTGTTGGTTTCCGACATTTTCTATTACTCCGTTTCTTGCGGGGACATGCCCCTGGTTTTTGGAAAACGGCATTAATATATACCCGCAAAAAATGTTTGTCAAATGCCATAACCAAAAAATCTGATTATTCATAACCAAAAAGGCGAGAGGGGCAAAACCAAACGGTCTTGCCCCTCTCGCCTTCCTGTCAGTTCTTCCTGTTGTATTCCCGCCAGTCGCAGGATTCTATGACCTTTGACTCTGCGGGAAGCCCGTTCATCACATACGCCATCGCCTCGACTTCCCTTCCGTTTTCGAGGACGGCCTTGACCTTCCTGTGCCCATAGAGCCACGGGAATCCCTCAAGGCCGTCGAGCAGGTCGAGGGTCGCGCCCGTGACCGTCAGGAGTTCGGCCCTGACCTCTCCGCCCGCGTCGTCGGGCACGAATGCAGGGTAGCCGCGCCCCGTGTCGTAGAGCGTCCCCCGCAGGGTGCATGGCCTCCTGTCCAGGGCGTCCGCCGCCCAACGCGCGTTCCTCTCGCCCGCCATTAGCGTCCCGTAGACCGCCACCTTGTGTCTTTTCGCCATCGTCGCGTCCTCCTTATAGAATAAGTATTTCAGGCCGTCCGGGCGGCGTGACCTCGCCGGGGGCGAGCCAGCCGATGCCGGGAAAATGATAGTTTCCATTCCGAATTGCCTCACACTCGGCTGCGACGGCTTTCCGGAAATCAGGGAGTTTTCGTTCCGCTTCCGAACACTTCATGCAGATGCATTCCGTTGAAAAAGCAGACATGATCCGACCGCTTTTCAGCGATCCTCCGCAACGATCGCATGTCTGCTGTGAAAAAAATTTTTCACTCATGTTTCGTCCTTTGCTTTCAGAGGCGGCCTTTCGACCGCCCCGCGTTGATTATTGGAGAGCCTTGAAAAGTTCTTCCGTTCTGATTTTTTCATCGTCGAGTCTGTTGCTCATTTCTGTTTCCTTTCTTGCGGTTATTTCCTGTCGGTGCGGTGTCCTTACCTCCCCGTTACAGTACCTAACAATGCCATGAAATTTGTTTATATCCAATGACTTGCGAAAGAAATAGCGATAATAAATATAGCTTTATTTCGTTGCTTTTGAAGCATTTGCACTTGCTGTTCAAACAATGGATGCAGTTGGAAAAGAAGAGCGGATTTTTCCCGCAGCATGATAAAGAATTTATGCAACTCAGATTGAGAGATATTTTGGGAAATTATGCAGAAAAAAAATGGGGGCTCTGCTCGCATCGCTCGACTCATAAATTCGCCTTTGTTCGCAAAGTTACGGGGCATGTTGCGCAAATGCGGGACCGGGTCGCATGCCCCTGATCGCAGTATAAAAATTCCCCGGCGACAAAGCCCTTTGTGCGCGAACAACGGCATAGGGGTATTTTCCCATTTCCGCAGAAAAAAAGCCCGGCCGGAAGCGAACTCCCAACCGGGCTTCATTTTTACTCGGAAACTTCGACGGTCACGTCTTTGACGGAAAGTTCCGTGAGTTTGGCCTGCAGCGCCTCGTAAGAACGCCGTGCGGCTTCCTTGAGCATTTCTCCCTGTTGAGGTGTGATCTTGCCGTCGGCGACGAGCTGGTCGATCTTCTGTTCGACAAGAACAGCGCCGCCGGAGGTGTAGGCGATATCCAGAATGGTCCCGACCGTTTTGTGGATTTCGGCGACCTTTTCCTGGGTGAAGTAAGAGCATCCGCACATTACCGCCATGCCGAGACCAAAGGCGATTGCGAGCGCGAGAACTGCAGTGATTTTCTGTTTTTTCGTCATGATGAGGTTTCCTTTCAGAGTGTTTGAAGCTATTTCAGGTTTTCTATGATTTTTTCGGAATCGGCTCCGGCCTTCACCAGATCGACAGTTGCACCGTTGATCTGACGGCCGATTTGGATCTTGAGATTGCCATCGGAACTTGCCCCGGCGGTGTTTGGGTCTCCAGTCATCCCATTGGCGTCGGCTTTGCCGGAAAGTTCCAATTTGACATTGTCACGGACAACGGCGGAAAGGATTTTGCCATACCGCAGGTTCAAGGACAGCATGTAGTTGTTGGGATTGATTCCGACGTCAAAGCCGATGCCGTCCCCATACTGAATGGCGTTGTGACCGCATCCGGTCAGAAGAAGCACGGCTGCAAACGTCATGGACACAAGGGATACGATTTTCACTTTTCACCTCTTTTCTTTCTGCACACGGCACACTCGCAGGGGGAACACCAGGCGGCCCAGCCGAACAGCTGACAGATGTTCCCGAATCTGCGGGCATGGTTCATGACGATGTAGCGGAGCGGATTCCACCAGCTGTAATTTGCTTTCGCCACCGTGTAGCCGTTGTTTTTGAAGCGGTTGTTGGATTCGGTGAATTTCTCTTTCGAACCGTCTGACTCATGCCACTCGATGTCGTGGATAAAGGCCACGACAGCGAGGCTCGGATGCAGGGTTGACACTAGCCCTCTCAACCACTCCGGAAAGGAGTCGGGTCCGATGCCGTTGTAGATACTGGCAAGTTCGGTGATTTTGTATTTGCGGATGATCTCGCGGTTTTCGAGCTGAAGCTCCTCCGCCAGAGCCTTCAGTTCCTTGATTTCCTTAAGACGATTCATATTCCTCCTGTTATTGATATTGCGGCGGTTCCCAGACGATTTCCCCGTTGCGGACAGTCAGAATATCGCCCTCATCGCCGAGTTTCAGGGAACGGATCTTGCCATGCTTGACGAACAGAAGAGTCGGAAGGCTTCCCGCCGGCGGCAGAGAGTTCTCATCAAACGGATCGTCGTTGATGATCGTCCAGATTGTGCCGTCCCAGACATAGAGTTTCCCGGTTGCAATCACAAAGTAAAATTTGGGGAGCGGAGCGAGAATCGACGCCCGTTCCTCCTCTGTGTTCAGAAACACAATGTCCGCCAGCGGAATCCGAAGCGTCCCGTTGTCGTAGAACAGTTCGCGCGAATCGGTCGCTACAATAAACTGTCCGTCATTTACGGGAGCGGTCTGTACCTGGAACTTTGTCCCAAGCCTCGGTTTGAAGTTCGGCATCATGCGCCTTCCACGGTCTGCCAGCTGAGCGGCGGAACATATGCCCCGTCACTTTTGATCTGAAGCTGATTCTCCGCTTCGGAGGAGACTTTCAAAGTGGCAGTGATCGTTCCATCGGAAACAGCCACGGAAATACTCTTCGTTTCTCCCGCCTCATACACATCGATGAGGTCGCCGAGATCGACATCGAATTTCGTGTTGTCGGTCATCTTGAGGGAGAGAATGTGGGTTTCCGCATCGTAGGCGGCTGCGGCGAGGAACTGCTCGACAGGGAGTGTGATTTCAATGGGAGTTCCGCCGTTCGTCGTGAACGTGAGTTTCCCGCTTGCCCCGTCATACTCCGCTCCGTCGACCAGCCCCGTGAGCTGAAGCGGCGTCGCGGAATTCGTCCCTTTTTTAACCGTGATCGTCTTGTCGGCGTAGGTGACGTCGGTCACGGCTCCGCCCCCTGCGACGATGTTTTCCACCGCGCCGTCCACATACTCTTTGACCGCCTTGGAGGTCGGGATCGCTTCGTCGGAATCGTCCAGAGTTGTGGAAACGGCAAGCTGAACCGTCACCCATGCGGAGCCGTTCCACGCCTTCCCCTCTTTGGTGGATGTGTTGACGTAAAGTGTGCCGACCAGTCCGGCGGCAGGAAACTCGTCCACCAGCTCAATCGGATGGGAGTACGGAACCGTTCCCTTGTAAATCCGGTTCTGATCGGAAACAAAGTAGAGAGTTCCGTCGTCTTTGGGCTCCATTGCGGCATACTGCGCCGAAGTAAGAATGAAAAATTTGACTGCGGACATGGAAATACCTTTCAGTTTATGGTTTGCCAGTTGAGGGTTGCTTCATTGTTGTTGATCGTGATTCCTCCGGAATTCAGAATCACACGGACATGGGAATCGTTGAGTTTCGAACTCTCGGCGGCGAGTCCGAGCAGCAGCTCTCCGGAAGTGACGGCACTTTGACGGACAGCGTCCCAGTAAACCGCCGCGCCCACGCTGAAAGCACAGCGCACCGGTTTCGTCACGTCGAACACTCCGGAAAGAGCAAGACTGCCGAGTGTTCCTTTTTTAACAGGAATTCTCGCCACGCCGATGAGGCCGTTCCGGATTACGATCTCACCGGCCGCAATATCCCGATCAGGCAGGAAATCAATCGACTCGCCGCGCTGGATGTAGCGCGCCTGCATCGTTTACTCCGAAACAACCGGTTCGAGTTCCAGTGCCGGATCGATGTAAACGAATCCGGAGGAGCTGAACCAGCAGAAGTAGATCCGCACATCAACCGGATTGTTTTCGACCAGATCCAGCGGAATTTCCAGACACTTCTGCGTCAGATTCTCATCATTGATCCATTCGGAGGCGGAATCATCGACCCATCGTCCGTGGAGCGTGCTCCAATAGATGCGGTCATGCCCATCGCTGTCCCGAACTGAGGCGGAAATCATCAGACGACGAAACATATCGCTGTCGTCCGTATAACCTTTATAGGCGATGTGCATTTTCAGGAGATGCCGTCCGCTGGTCGTTGGAAGCAACTCCATGCCCTTGAAAGGTTTGCGTCCAAGAACCATCGTCCGGGTGGTGTTGTAGTTGTTGTTGTAGAGTTTCAATGCCGCGGCCCCGCCGCCGGTACGATGAACACTCCAGGTGTCGGCGATACCGTTCGGACAGCGGAAACAGAAATGACCCTCTTCCCCCTCATTGTTGCAGCCGAACCCCTGATAGATGTAGTAGTCGTTGTCACTCCGATAGGTCAACGGGCGAAGCGCAATATTGCATTTGTCGGCAAACACATTGGCTCGGCTGCTGTAATCCGTTCCGACGGCCGGTTCCTGACTGTACAGATAGGCGGGATTGTCAATATTGATAAACATGTCCTTGACGCGGACATGGCTGGCATCGTATGCCCAGAGCGCATATCCGGGGAACCAGGTTTCCAACTTGTCGATATCCGCAACCGTATTGTAGCAGGTCATGGAGCCCTTCAGTTTTGCATTGGTCAAACGCGCGTTGTTGATGTACAGCGATCTCCCACGCGGATTATTGACCGTAATACCGGTTACAATCGGAACTTTGGCGAAAATTCCGCCATCATCCCGATCGAATTCCAGATAAAGCGCGACGTAATTGCTCCCGGAGTTGGAGGCATCGGAATAGCTGATCGGAGAACCGATGGCGTTTTCCTCGTCCTCGCAGAAGTTGATCGTGATGTTGCGGACATCTTTTTCGATTCCCGGAACATAGTTGGAGCTGTAACAGTCGTACAGTCCGACCGCCGGAGCGGTGCAGCGCCAGCAGCGGGGAATATTGACCGTAATGTCCGATACCGTGAAATCCCGCAGATAGGAGAAATAAATCAGGTTGTTCTGAAGATAGAGATTTGCAGGACGCACTTCACTCAGGCCCCGGTCCGGCATATTGACGGAAATGTTGTGAATCCGCGCATTGAGATACCCGGAAATCCGAATCAGACTCGGAATGTATTCATACGTTCCGTTGAAAATGAGTTCCTGCGAAATGTTCCGGATCTCGCATTCGATGCCGTCATCGTTGTTTTCGGAGAGGCAGAGCGGATAATTGCTGTAGGAACTGTTGTTCAGCGGCGAATAGACTTTCACATCCTCCACGTGCAGGATTTCCGGGAAGCGGCAGTAAATCCCGTGACCGTTGCTGGAATTGCCTGTGATGGCATAATGGATGACGCAGTCGCGAATGTTCAGCATCCGGGCATAGTAGATGTAGACATAGGATTTGAGGCGGCTCTGCGTCAGTGCTCCGCCCGCGTATTCCGGGTCGTCCACATTGATTCCCCTGCTGCCGAACTTGCAGTGTTCAAACGAGATGCACATTTTATAGTCGCTGCTGTTGTAGAAATACAGCATGTAGTTGTTCGAGTCGATGCCGTCCCGGAAGAGATAGACCCGGTGCATCAGGAACACCATCAAATTCGGAAGCTGGAAACGACCGTCCGCGACAACGCTTTTCACATTGGCATATTCCGCCTCGTCCGCGCCCCAGGCGGTTTTTGCCTCCTCCGGGACAAAGTCATACATCAGATCGGAGGGATTCGGCATCCCGAGAAGCAGAAGGTTGGTGATGCTGGTGTTTTCGCCATTCGGGATGATAGTGGCATAGGATTCTGATGTGCGGCGAATCAGATAACAGGTGTTGTCTGCGAAATCCGCTGCATTGGCGGGAAGCGCTTTCAACGCTCCGGCGGGAGTGGTTCCGTCTCCGGGAGTTTCAATGGACGGATCAATGTACACCACATTGAAATCGACATTCGAGTAAATCATTCTGCGTATACTCCGATAAAGGTGGAATAAGGTTCAAAAACCGGAAATTCCGGCAGGACGGTGATATTGATGATATTTCGACCGAGATTTCCGAACGGGGAGCCGCCTCCGTTTGTCCAGGGAGAGAGACGGGTTCTGCCGTTGATGATGGAATAGCTGCTGAACTCCTCGCGGGAAAGCTCGGTCTCGTTAAAATTTACGATGACTTCGCCGTCAACCCCCTTTCTGATCGTTGCATTTTCAAAGACGATCCGTGTCACTTTAGCCACGGAGGTGTTCTGGTCGGCAACAAGGACGTCGCCATAGGTCGTTGCATCATCGCCGAGATATTTGACCCACTGCGCATTGGCAAAATCGTTCCATGAGGGATCGGCGATCGGTGTCCGTGAGATGATCTCCGCACGATACCTGAGTGAATTTGCCGGAGTCAGGGAAAATCCCTGACCGTCGTTCTGTGCCGCATAAGCCACATAGAGATACGACTCCGTTCCTTTTTCTCCCTGAATTCCCTGCGGGATGGAGAAATGGAACACGGCATTATGCCCGTCTCCGGAATTGGTGACGGACGCCTGAGAGTCCGGCGTTCCGGTGGAGACACTTCCAACCCTCACGCTTGCGGCATCGCCTTTGACTCCCTGCGGAATGACGAAGTCGAACACGGCGTCGTGTTCATTGCCGGAATTGGTGACGGCTGCGGGATCCGTTTCCGCACCGGTTGTGACGGTTCCGACCCGGATCGTGGAACGGAGTCCGCGCGGACCGATGATCAGCGGAAGCGGATCGCTCCATTCCAGACCGACCGCCGCATTCCGGAACCGGTAAAGTCTGGCAGTCTGAGGGACTTCCACCTTTTCTTCCGTTGCGCTTTCCTCGCCGGTCTCCTCGTCTGTGACGGTCACTTCCCGGGTCGGCGAGAAGGCATACCAGATGGAACCGTCATCGGAAAGCTGAACTTCCAGTTTTGCGGCGAAAAGCGCCCGGATCTGAGCGGCGGAATAGTTTCCGTCCGAGACCGGAACCGGTGTGCCTGTCCCCGCATCGCCCCGACGGTTGCGGATGCTGATGTTGAACTGGATCAGAAAACCCGGAGCGGTCTCGCCAGCTTCAAATCCGGCAAGTTCACAGCCGAAGTTCCTGCTTTCCACAGCACCCAGAGCGGAAATCAATTCCTCCGTGTTGGTTTCCGTCAGAGGAATATGGACTTCGTTTCCGGAAACGGTGATGCCGTCTGTGACCCGGACTTGCGGAGGAGTCGCGGTGTTCCAGTCGTCCGCGATCACGAAATCCCAGGAGGCGTAATCGGCAAGATCTCCGCTGAGCGGATCTCCTTCCGCGTCCAGGAGTTTGAGGATCAGCTCCGCGCGCATTCCGCGCGTCAGCGCGGGCAGTGAGCTGATCGTCTGATTGTAGGAATCCACGAGACGGGCATTGACGCTGTCCGCCCGCAGATACATGGTGATGATCTGCATGAAAAACCTTTCTCATTGAAATCTGAATCCGTTTTCAACGGCGAAGTCCAGCACACAGTGAACGACGCCTTCATAACCGGTTTTACTGCTTCGCCCAAGTATTCTGGAATAACCGGCGATGTTCCCGTCGAAATCATAATCGGTTCTGTAATCGCTGACGGGAACGCTGGAATTCCTGGGAATGTCATCCACATTTCCGCCGATGGAAATGTCAAGTTCCATATCCGGCGACCAGTGTGTCCGGATGGTATGGATTCCTGGGGAAAGTCCGCTGCGTCCCAGGTCAAGGACGCTTTTCTGCAGCACCGATGAATAGGAAACTGGCCCACTTGGGGCTGACACTTTGTACCGAAATATCAAGTCGCACTCCGCTGTCGGATGCGGACGCCGGGCTGTTTTGATAACAATGCTTCTGGACTGCGCATACCCGCAATACCCTCTCTCTCCGTCAGAATTCCTGTAATAGTCCGTATTCCCCGACCATGAATAAAATTCCTGCGGGAAACTGGAAAATGTTCCCGAGTAGGGTTCTCCCTCCAGCGCTTCTCTCAATGCCGTGGAAATGGATTCTGAAAACGGGGGATCATGTTCCGACCCCGAACGCGAGAAATACTGTCCGGAAACTTTTGTGAAATTTACAGCAGTCAGTTTGTTGATTGCGTTTTTTACCGCTTTCAGCCATGCCGACCATGCAGGCGCATTGAAACTTCCTTTCCCCGGAAGCTCGCAGATCCGGCAATCTTCCGATTCAATCAGATTCCCGTAACTCCACATCTTTGGGAAATCAGAAAGATCCTCTCTGTAGTCTTCGAACTCCATATTTACAAAATATGGAGCAAGCATGTAAACTGCATTCCGGATCGCATTGACTGACGTCATGCTCCACGGACGAAAGCGCATGATGTTGAACAGTGCGCTGTCCAGCGGCCGTTCCGCCAGAATCGCCCTTTCTGCAAGCGCCTCCCGGATTGCCGCAAAACAGTTCATGTTTCCCGGGTCGGGAGATTCCCAGTCCATCCCCTTGTCATCCCAGGAAACCGGAGGAGTATACTGAATCATCTCCATATCGCGACCTCTCCCAGATAAGCAGGCGCTGTCTCATCTCCCTGAACATAGTCGTAAAACAAAAGCGTCCGGCTGGACCCTGTGATTTTGGAATCTTCCACTTTGCAGAATTGAAATGTCACAGGTTTTTCCTTCTTCGGTTCTTCACCTTCCCACCAGCCGGATGGGCTGTTCAAATCTCCCAGAATCCATTTCCCGTTTTCACGGCGGATGCCTCCATAGGAGAAATACCCGTTTTTCTTTTCCAATGACCGGACGTAATAATTGGATTGGTTGTCCCGCCAGCAGGGAAGACCGAAATATTTGTCTCCGGAAACTCCTCCTCTGGGTTCATATTTTCCAAACTGCATCCGATTCACACTCTGCCAGTGCGGAAAATCGAAATAGAGCATTTTGTTCGCTCCGCCCCCGTTGCGGTTCGTTCCGCGAGGCTGAAGATAAGTGTAAGCTCCATCTTTGACAGACGGCGGATAACCTGCGTAAAAAGCATCGCCCTCATACTGTTTCGTTTCAGAGTTGTAGTTTTCCCGCGGTTCATATCCGGGAAAACGATTGTGCAGAATCCAGCCGTAATTCCTGGAATAATAATAAAAGCTGGAACCGTATTGCCAGTAGATGAAGCCGTTGACATCATTGAAAACCGGAGAATAGACAACATTGTCAATCTTCAGCCGATAAGTCCAGAGATTCTGTGTGATGACGTAATAGTTTAGGTTGCCGCTGTTCGTGTTGAACGCAAGCAGTCCTGAGTCCGCCCCGAGTCCGCGCCAGAACCCCTTCTGCGGGTTCCAGTTCGGAATCGGAGGACTCTGCATCAGAGTCGGAATATATTGAAAACTCATGTTTCATTTCCTCCAGTCGTTTGAATTGCAATCCGGTGTCCGATGATCCAGCTTCCCACGGGAATCGTGGAGTTCAAGGCAAGTTCAGCAACATAAAGAACGCCCGTTCCCGTGCACTCGGACTCCCTGCCGTCCGCATACACATCGACCGCATATCCGGCTCCTGTGCTTCCGCCGGTCACTCTGCATAAATGAACCCTGTCGTCTCCGCCTCCGCCCGATCCGGCTCCGCCAAGCTGAAGCATGCACCACTGACTTCCCGAATTCCCTGCTTTCCAGAGAATCCTGGCAACGCCGTCTGCCGCCGACTGCATCGCTCCCGCAGAATTCCCGACTGTCGGCTCGGCGAACTTATGTTCCGGATCAAGAATGCTCACCTTTGCCGGAACAATTCCCAGCAGAAGCGCCCGACCGATTTTTCCCGCATCAACAGGTTCCAGAAGCACCGCATACGGATATTCCTCATAGGCACTGGTTACCTTTCGGCCGAGAAACGCCGGACATCTTCCGGTAAATTCCGGTTCGTTCACCTCCGGTCGGATCAGAACGTCCGTGACCGCCATCGCTGAAAAACGGGGGAACAATGTGCTTTCCCCGTTTTTCATCAGAACCACACCGGTGTAATTACCATTCCTGAGCACTCCTCCGCCCTGATCGGACTGGAGGTTTTTCACATACTCCGCCGCATCAATGAACGAGTTCCATGTGGAAGCTTTTATCTGAATCAGATCGCCAGTTTTCACTTTCTTCATGATCTGATTCCCAATCCGCCGAAATCTGCGGCCTGATAGACACGCTCCACATAAGCCGCTTCCGGTTTTTTAATGAGACTTTTCCGATCTTCCGAAACATCATCGGCATAACGCACCCAGAGGTAGTCCCAGCCCAGCTTCTCCTTGACGGTCAGATCACCGACTTTCAGATCTGTCTGATTCGGAGATACCGCGAAACGGAAGGTGATCTCCCAGTCATCATCGGGATGATTTCCCTGCCGTGTTCCGCTTGCACCGAGAAAAAGGACCTCGCCGGGAGCATAGCCTTTGAATTTGCCGTTGTTCACGGTTCCTGTCAGTGCCGCGAGACGCTTCCTGTAAGCGGTTGTGACTTTCGACGCACGGAAGTAGTGAGTTTCTGAAAAATTCATCACAGGCATCGTGATGTCGATTCCGTTCACATTCCCGTCCGCATCCACTCCGATGGCTCCGCCGTAATCCGGGGCGTCCGCCGGAGTTCTGGACATCGTCACAATGCTCTGATTGACATGTTTGCTCCCCCCTCCGGTATCGAACGCAAAGCTTGGTTCCGGTTCGTTCACGCCTTCAATTCCGTCGAATACATCGAGTTCATAGGTGACCTGAACCTTGAAAGTGTCCTGATTGATCCGTTCTGAGATTTCCAAAGTCTGCCGTTTCAAATTTCCCAGTTTCTCCACCGAAGCCTCCCGAACCGCATTCAGCGCTTCCAGCTCCTCCTCCGCTCCAAACACCAGATACGGAACTTCCGCGCCGGACAGCTTGCCGTAGCGGTCCATGGATTCATTCAGATCGTAAAAACATTTTTCCACCCGGATTTCATTTGCCATAAAAACTCCTTTCCATCAAGCGAATGTTCCCATGCCGTTTTGTTTTTTCAGCAGTGTGTTGGTTTTTTTCGTATTGGCGACAATCGTCTCCGTTGCCTTGGCGGTCCGGTCGGCGGCGCTGGATTCCCCAAGATTTTCCAGCGCCGCAGCAAGGAAGGCACCCTGTGTTTTCGACGCTCTATCCGCAGCATCAAGAGTCCCGTCCTGAGCCGAACGCAGACGCTCGGAGTATTTGTCCGCGAGCGACTCCGACCGGGCATAGGCACTGTGAGCGTCATCCAGTTTTCTGCGTTCGGTATCATCGATTTTTCCGTCTGCCTGCGCATCACGCAGTTCCTTTTCGAACCGTGCCTTTGCCGCCGCCGCTTCTTTCTGATAGTGTGCAATCAGCTCCTGCAGCATCTGCTGTCCCGCGGCAGGATCACTTTTCAGCGTTTCGTCGATTTTGCGATCCTGCGCCGCTTCCGCGCGGCGTTCTTGAACACTCTGTTCGGATTCCTGAAAACGCTCCCGATAGGAGGCGACATCATCCTTCATTTTCCGGGCTGCTTTTTCCCGCGCCCTTGCGATACGGTCTTTCGCGGTCTGGTCCGCTCCGGCAAGTTTTCCTTCCAGTTCCCTGATCTTCGCCTTGTCCTGCTCCCTGTCAGGCTTCGATTTTTCATAATCCAGCATCGTCTGAATTAGCTGTTTGTATTCGTCGCGAAGCGCGATGATGTCCTCAATCTCATTTTCAAGTTCGCTCTTGCGTTCCCTTGCAAGCTGTTTTTCGATTTCCGCGACACGTTTTGCGGCGGTGTCCGCATTGTCGGACGCTGCCCGGCGTCGTTGTTTTTCCGCCTCAACTTTTTCCTCCGTTGTCGCCGGTTTTTCTTCTTCGCCGGTCGTTGCGCCGGGTTTTCCTTCCAGAAGTGCCTGACGGCGTTTCTGCAGCGCTCCGAGCTTCTGACGGTAGCCCATGACACGATCGCCGTTGGCTTCGATTTTCTTCTGCGCTTCTTCCTGTCTGCCGGAAATACGCGACCAAAGGTTGTTGTTCCAGAAGGAGAGCAGAGCCTCGTTTTCAGCCTGAAGTTCCTTGAGGTTGGATTCCAGTTCGGCGATTTCCGCATCCAGCTCCCCAAGTGTCGCCGCTTTCATGGCTTCATTGAACTTGTCCTGCGCCGTGGCGGCAAGATTCAGTTTCCCGGTGATCGTATCGATTCCAAGCCCGAGGTCGTTGTAGGCTCCGTTCAGCGCATTGACGATGGTTTGCGCTTCCTGTTGTTCCGCGGCGGTCAGCTTTTCCTGTTCCGCCAACTGCCTGAGCCGCTCCAGCCGGGCAAGATGCGCCTCCTTCTGCGAATCGTTTCCTGACTGAATGATTTGCGCGGCTGCGGTAAATTGCCTCTGGGCTTCCGTCAAGGCGACAATGCGCCCCCTGGCCGTATCCACGGAAAGTCCGAGTTCGCCGTATTTTGCCCTGAGCTGTTCCAGCAGGGTGTTTGCCTCCGCAATTCCGGACGCGTCCAGCTTCGGCATTTTGGAAAGTTCCTGCAGACGGCCGACCTTCTCCGCGTCCTCCGTTCCGGAGACTTTGAGGGAAAGTTCCCGGAGATTCGCCGCAACGCTGTTGAGCCGGACGATCTTTCCCGCAGTCCGGTCGACCGCCACACCGAGGTCTCCGTATTTTTGGGAGAGTACTCCGATCAGCGACTCAGCCTTGTTCTGCTGATCCACATCCAGAGTGACTTCCAGTGACAACGCTTTCAATTTCCGCAACTTGTCAAGGTCGCCGCCGTCCTTGACAGAAAGCTCCAAGGCTCCGATCCGGGATGCCGCCGCTCCCAGCGCGGTAATCCGCATGGCGTTGTCGCTGATCGTGATCCCGAGGTCGCCGTATTTTTTCTGCAGCTTGGATGCCAGCATACGCGCTTCCGCCATCTCGGCATTCGTCAGTTTCTGCTTTGCCGCAAGCTGCTGGAGCCGCTCCATGCGGATTTCATCCGTTTTGCGGAGCTGGTCTCCCTTTTCCCGAAGCGTGCTCATCTTGTCCGAAAGCTGCGCGGTATAGGATCCGGCGCGGGAGAGGTAGATGCACACACCCGCCAGAACCGCCCCCAGCGCAATCAGCGCAACCGCCACCGGGTGAGCGGCAATAAAGCTCATGACCGCTCCCAGAGCCAGCATTGCCGCCGCCGCGACCTTGGCTGCCCCTGCCAGCAGGAAGTTTCCCGCCGCAACTGCGGAAACCGCAATCACAGCTTTCAGATTCGCCGCCGTGAAAAGCGCGGTCACGGCAATTCCGGCTTTGCGGACCTGATTCAATGCCACAGTTCCAGCTGTGCAGAGCGCTTCCGCAACTGTTTGCGCTTTCACTGCGACAGTTGCCGCAATTGATGCGGCCGTATAGGATTTCAGAGCACTTGCCATGGCCGTCCAGGCTGTTGCCAGTGCGCGTCCCGCCGCCATGGCTCCTTCTGCGACAGCCTGTGCCTTGAGTGCCGCCGCTGCCGCGATGGAAGAGAGTGTCAATCCCTTCAGGGCGTTCGCCATGGCCGTCCAGCCGGAAACCAGCGCCGTTTTCACCGCTGCCGCCGCTTCGGCCGCCGCCTGTGCTTTCGTCGCGGCGGTTGCCGCGATGGCGGCGAGACTGAAGTTTTTCAGCGCACTTGTCATGGCTGTCCATTTTGCCGCCAGCGTCGACTGCGCGGCAGCCAGAACTTCAGCCGCCGCCTGTGCTTTGGTCGCAACGGCTGCCGCCAGCGCCGTATTCCGGAATGAGGCAAGGGTTTTCGTTACGGCCTGCCATTTGGCTGCCAGTGCCGACTTCGCTGCCGCGGCGGCTTCGGCATTGCTCATCAGAATGATGCTTGCCCGCGCCCGGTTCGCGGATGTCGAGGCAAGCCCCAAAGCCGCACAGAATTTTTCCGTACCGACCATCGCCGGAATCGCCGTATTGCGGTAGTCCGCGAACGACTGCGTCAACAGCGTAAAGGAGGTCTTGAGTGCTGTCCCCTGCGCAATGGCCACCCCCTGAAGGAAAGTGAAACCCTTGATCGCCGTCTGAACTACGGCGATTCCGGCCGCAGCCCCTTTGGCGGCGACTCCGATGGCAATCAGGACCACGGCAAGGCCGGCCGCGCCCGCCACCGTCACGGCAAAGGCCGTCACCAGCCCCCGGTTCGCTTCAATCCATTGGGTGAAGGCATTGATGACCGCCGTCACTTTGACTATCAGCGGCTGAAGTGTCGAATTCATCGCATCGGCAATCGCATTCATCGCTCCTTCCACTGCGGAAAGCAGAAGGCGGAATGCTCCGCCAAGCCCGGCATCCATCTTTTTGGCGGTGTCCGCCGCAACTCCTTCCACATCCTGGAGCTTGGCCAGCATCGCATCCAGTTCATCGGTATTCGCCGTCAGCGTCAGTCCGGCAAGTGATCCGCGAATATCAAAAATGTCCTCCGCAAACGCCAGCTTTTCAGCGGTGGGCATGGTGCTCATTGCCTTGGCGATGTCCCGCATGATCTCCGCCATTTTGCGGAGATTCCCGTTTGCGTCGACTGTTTCCACGCCCACGGAACGGAGCTGATCCTGAACTTTCACCTTGGCAAACTGCGAGAAACTCTTGCGCAGAGCCGTTCCGGCGAGAGATCCTTTGATGCCCATGTTCGCAAGAACCGCGATCGCCGCACTGGTTTCCCGAATCGACTCCCCGGCGGCAGCCGCCTGCGGTCCGCCCATTTTCAACGCCTCAAACAGGTCAATCAGGGTCTGTGCCGAACTGTTCGCAGTGACCGTGAGAACATCGGCGACGTCACTCATCTGTGACGCTTCAATGCCGAAGATCCGCATGCTGTTCGCGGCGATGTCGCCAGCTTCCGCAAGTTCCGTTCCCGTTGACCGGGCAAGATTCAGCACCGCATCGATGGATGCCTGGATTTCCGTCGGGGAGAACCCCATTCGTCCCAGCGACACCATCGCATCCGCAGCCTGCTGCGCGGTATAGGAGGTGTCACGTCCGAGACGCTGCGCGGTCTTGGTCAATGCCTTGAAATCGGCGTCGGTCGCCTGGGTAACCGCCTGCACAAGACGCATGCTGTCATCGAATCCGGCGAATGACCGGGCCGCCATCACGAGCGGTGCGGCCATTGCGCCCGAGAGCATCAGGAGATCTTTCCCGACATTCGTACAGGTTCTTCCAAAGTTTTGCAGCTGAGCCTGGGCGCTGGTCAGATTCCGCTGAAGTTTGCTGGTCTCGGCGGTTACCTCGACATATGCCCGGCCTGCTCGGATATTGCTCGATAGGGACATTTTTTCAGCCTTTTTTGGTTTTACCACTTGAAAAAAAGTGATAAAAAGTTATATTTAATTATAAACGCAGGAGTCCATATGCCGTGGATTGTTACTTATAAGCGAAAACAGGAACGAAGTTTGCAAAAACTTCCCCGTGAAGTTCAAGCACTGTTTCAAGCTCTGGTAAAAGATCTTGAAACAACTGGACCGGAACAGCCCACATGGCGGAACTATTCCAAGCTCGGCGGCAATAAATATCATTGCCATCTGAACTACAGTTACGTCGCATGCTGGATCAACAACAATGGAACTTTAACCATCGAGGTGTACTATGTTGGCAGTCGTGAAAACGCCCCATACTGAAATTTCCATTCACGGAGATGGAAGCGCCAGAATTTTGGAGTATCTCAAGCAACAGTTCCAGATTGAAGTCCTCGCTGCGGACGATGATGAGACGCTTGTTAATATCCGTGACAGTGAATATTGGAAAACAGAGGTTACTCCGGGAACTCTTCTTACGGGATTTCGTCTGAAGCATGGTTTGACTCAAAACGAGCTGGCGGAAAAATCCGGTGTTTCGCAGGTAATGATCAGTGATTATGAAACGGGGAAAAGAAAACTTTCTCAAAAGGCCGCATTGAAATTTGCCGCCGCATTGAATGAGGCTCCGGAAAAGTTCTTTCCCTAACTCATTTTGTAATCACTTTTTGACAAAGACGTCCCGCAGAACGGAAAGCGGCGCTTTCAGGAAGGCCTTTTCTTTCACGGTATACGGGTTGAAATCTTCCGCTTTTACCGCCTTGTTCTTCTTCGGATCGCGCATCAGGTTGACGATGAGCGCCATCAGGCTTGCAGTCTGCTCCCATTCAAAGCGCCCCCGCGCATCCGCGAGGGCGGCAAGTTCCCGAAGCGTCAGGGGGTCGGGATTGACTCCGGCGATTCCGGCGAGACGGAGGATGAGATCGTCAATTGATTGAGGGCCTGATCGATTTTTTCGTCGAATGCCGGATCCTCGAGAAGTTCCGTCAGCGCCTGCTTGCTTCGCGCCTCGAAGCGGCGGCTCGCGTCGAGGATCTTCCGGAACACCTTTCGCTTCGCCTCGGGGAAAAAATCGATGATCTCGTCCAGCAGAGCCGTCGCGGCAAGCTCAATGGCGTCGCCTGCCATGGCGCGGCCGAATTCTTCATCGGTAATTCCTTTTGCATCCGCCTCGGGCTTGCAGACCGCAAAAAGCACATCGACCAGAAGAACGGGATCGGACGCAAGATGTTCCAGCAGTCCGACTTGCGGCGTTTTACCGCTCTCCATGGTGATGATGTTTGCCAGATCCACACCGCAGAGGGCGCGCACCCGTTTGATCGTGCCGACCGTGACCGAGAGCGTCCAGGTTCGGCCGGTATTGTCCGTGAAAGTTTTCATGTGTCAGTTGCTCCTTGGATGATTGATTGCCTGCATACGGGGAAACGGATGCTCTTATCCGCCGACACCGCCTCCGCTTCCCTTGGTCCACTGGGGCGCACGTTCCGAGGCGGTCGGTTTGGCGGTGACGCTCACAGAAAGCGCTTCCTCCAGAGGCTGTTCAATCGAAAATCCGGTGATGGAGAAGTCCGCGTCAAGACCGGTTCCGTTGCCGTCCGTGACAAACAATGCCATCGGCGTGTTGTTGAAGTAGGCGTCGGCAAAGGCGTTGTAGTCCTCATCCTCCGTGTCATAGAGAATGTTGAACTCAAGCGACGCCTCTTTCAACGTTGCAACCGACGCCCGCCACCCCTTTGTGGCCCGCGTGGTGACGTCAGCATCGCCACTTTCCAGATTCAAAGTCAAATCCTTGACGTTTTTGACCTCGGTAGAGCCGGTCGAACCGGCGGGGCCGCGCATCAGAATTGCATCAAGGCCCAGTACAATAGCCATAAAAAATCTCCTCTTTATTTTTTGACAGAATTTTCCCAGAGAGCCGGGAGTTTCGGAAGCGTCTTTTCCAGAGTCGGCTTCATCAAAGGCCGTCTGGGATAGCGCCGTTTTCGGTAAATTCCGCCGAATTCATGCGCAGTCATCGCTGTTCCGATGAAGGACTCCGCCGGTCCGATTACAACGGACTGACGCTGTTTTTCCACACCGAACAGCAGCGATTGCTTCAGAAGTCCGCGCCGGGTGTTCGGCGGTGTGCCGGGCATGGAGGCCTTCTGACTCTGTGAAACCCGGTTGCGGGCGGATTTCCGGATGTAAGCTCCCGCGCGCCGCAGTGCTGTTATATTGCCGCCTTGAACGGCAAGCAGGATCCGATGTTCATCAAGTTCGATATGAACTTTCACATTTTTAACTTTTCTCCTTGACTTTTGCTGTTCCCAGTGTATGATATACATGTATATCGGATATACTTGTATAGCACAAGTTGGAGGTGCATTATGATTGCAGTCCGTTTGCCGAAGGAAATTGAGTCCAGACTGGATAATCTGGCAAAATTGACCGGGCGTACCAAAACGTTTTACGTCAGGGAAGCCATCCTCGACCATCTGGAAGATTTGGAAGACATCTACATTGCCGAGAAACGTTTAAAAACACCCGGCGCAACCATTCCTCTGGAATCTCTGATCGAGGAAGAAAACAATGTGGCGCGTTGAATTTGATATCCGTGCTGCCAGGGAACTGAAAAAACTTGCCCCGGAGACCAGAAAACAGATCTTGAAATTCTTTCAGGAACGGATTGCTACTGATCTTGATCCCAGACGTTTCGGAAAAGCATTGACGGCCAATCTTTCCGGACTTTGGCGTTACCGGATAGAGGACTACCGTGTGATCTGTCAGATTCAAGATGACAAATTGGTGGTTCTTGCCCTCAAGGTTGGTCACCGGCGTGAAGTTTACCTCTGAATGGTCAGAATGGATTCCCGTCTGCCACGGCATCCCACTGTCAGCTTTCTTGTTTGAGAACTTTGAATACGAGTTCAATAACGCTGGTGAACTGCCCCCGCTCACGCAAATGCTCCGGACTGTAGATGGGGTTGTAAATGACCGAAACACAGGTTCCTCCGGCAAGTTTCCTGTTCAGGAAGCCGAGTCCGAGTTTCTCCGCAAAGCACAGCATTTCATCCAGCGCATCCTCCCGGCATCGTTTCAATATGCCGATCTGCACTTTCGGCAGTTCCTCGTGTGCCGCGCGGGAAAGTGTCTTGTACTGTGTTCCGGCCGGAACCACAACGATCCGCAGATCATCCAGATCACGCAATTCAAACTCCGGGAAATAAAGCAGCTCGGCTTTATATTCCCTGAGTTCCTCCGCGACCGCGCGCGCCAGGTTCAGAATGTCGCTCACTCTTCACCTCCGTATGAATTCCATGATGATATTGCCCACCGCCGCGAGAAGCGCGATCAGCGCCGCCGCCAGCGATGAGAGCATCGTTTTCTGCAGATCCGCCGCAGGTTTGCACGGCGGATAGTGATGCTGTCCTTCGGAGAAATGCATACTCAGCATTCCCCGCAGTTCCGCGATATCCAGCCGCGCCTGATTGAGTTCATGCCACAAGTCGCGATGATCCGGGGTATCAGGCATCATGCACCTCCGATTTCCTTTGTGTGAATTCTCCGCAGGATCCGCCCGGTTCCGGACCAGCGCCAGACCGGTTCACCGTTCGGCGCAAGAACTTCATAGCGGAGTCCGGCATGGAGAATCACATCTCCGCGCTCCGGATCATCCGGCAGATCCTCCGCCGCGATCAGAAAATCGCGCGTCTCCGTCCGGATGGTCACGCCGTATTCATTTTCCGCACGGAACAGCGTCCGCCCCAGCGTCGCCGGGATGTTCAACGTTTCGCCACCCCGGCGCTGGTAGACAATCGGAATCGAGAGCTCCCGGATCCGCTGGGATTCCAGCCATTCGGCTGCGTTTTCCAGCAGTCCCATTATTCGCTGGCGATGATGCCGACCGCGCGGAGTGCGGCAAGAATCGTGTTGGTCTTTTTCGTCAGCGAGGCAATTGCGTGTTTGCAGTCACACCCGCTTTCACAGGCGAGAACGGGAATCGTGTCGGACGGAGTTCCGCCCGAATTGTCGGTCAGATCCGTGATCGGATCGCCTGCGACAAAGGTCGTCGCAAGGCTGTACGGGGCGTTGAGGAGCACACGAACCGTATCGTCGGCCGTCTCAGCAGCCGCAATGGCCTTGCCGAGGTAGTGGTTCGATCCGCTGACCGTGGTCGCCTTCTTCGCTCCCGCGTCCCAGTAGACCGTTGAGCCGGAAGGAATCGCGCCCTCCGCTTTCACAACATCGAACACTCCGACCACTGCAAGACTGCCGAGGGTATTGGCTTCGATATCGAGCCGGGCGATCCCGATCAGATCCGCGATGATGACCACATCCCCTGCGGCAACCGCCTCCGCGGGACGGTAATCAATGGCGTCACCCTTCTGAACATAGCGTGCAAGCATTGTAAAAAATCTCCTTGAATTGAGTTTGAAAGTGAGAGGCGGATACAAAATCCGCCCCGCTTGTGCTTTAACTGCTTACGCGGCCCCGTTGGCTTTGACCATGCCGCGGTGATCCTGCTCGCGAACGCCAAGATCGAAATACACACGGAACCAGAGACCGAGGGTGTTGAAGTCCGTCTCGCCGCGCTCGACGGTCGGCGTGCGCTTCCCTTTCAGGAAACCGATCTCCCAGGTATCGACCGTTTTCGGGTCGCCGAAGAGATACCACCCGGTCTGGCTGGATCCCTCGTAGGCGCTGTTGCCGAGATACGGCGAACTGATCACCTGAAGATTTTCATCGGAAAGCACATTCAGCGCCGGACGAACCGCGTTGTCCGTGCCGCTCATGATGAGGGTCGCCCCCTGCGTCAGTTCGATCGCGAGATGCTTGAGCGCAGTCGGAACCAACAGATATTTCGGTTCCACCGAGATCGGCTGACCGTCGGCATCCACCTGATCCAGGAAGAGCTGGATCGCCTTCTTGAGCGAATCGGAACTCAGCGCCGAACTTGCGCCGGAGAGCAGGTTTTTGTGATTCGTGCTGAACAGCGCCTTGCCGTCCGCCTGCGCCGGATTCGAGAGAAGCCGGCTGAAAAACAGCTGATCGATCAGTCGCGCCGCCCGGTTGCCCATCGCCGTCGGCACTTTCATGAATGCGCCCAGATCATCATTGATGATCATTTTGCGCGTCAGGCAGAACTTTTTCCCGTAGGTGTCGAGCTGATTTTTCGCGCTCTCTTCGATCAGTCCGCCGTCCTTGATCTCGCCGTCGGCGGCAATCGGAAGCAGATCGCCCACATCCGTCAGGCGGAAACGGTCGTTCTCCTTGAAGTCGTTGAGGTCGCCCGTGGAACACAGCTTCATGGCGATGATCGGCTGGGCCTCGTAGCTCTGCAGGAGTTTCTTGTTCGCCACGTTGCTCAGGATCCCCGGAAGCGAAACACTCGAGAACGCCGCACGGATTGTTTCATTGTCGAAGCCGCGGCTGTACGGAATGCCGTCGAGTTTCATACATTCGATCAGAAGCTGCTTCAGCGGCATGTCCATTTCGGCCATTCCGGCTTCCACCGTTTGGGCCCCATAGGATTTCTCCAGCTGCTCGGCGCTCACTCCGACCCGGAGACACATTGCCGCTTCGATGGTCTTGCGCAACTCTCCGCCTTCCGGGGCGGTCTTCACGCTGATATTGACATTGGCGGCGGGACGTTCGGCACGGATCGTTTCGAGCACCTTCTTCGTCACCACCTCCGGCGTCCAGCCTCCGGCAATCGCCTCCCGTTCAATTTCCGGGAATTCACCGTCGCAGATCGCCTGAATCGCACTGATGCGTTCACGCTCGGCTTTGACGGCGTTCTGAGCCGCTTCACGGGCGGTCGCCGCCACATCCCCGGCGGAGGCCTGAATCGCGGGCGGTGTCGCCTCCGCGGCCGCCTGTCCGGGCTTCTTTTCCGCGTTATCGGGTTTCTTTTCCGGTTCGCCGGGCTTGTTTGCCGGATTGCCAGGCTTCTGTTCCGGTTCCGGCTTTTTCTCCGGAGGTACAGCGTCATTCGGGGTGCTCACTGCGGAAACACTCTTCGTTTCGGACTTGTTGTTCATAGCTTCTCCTTCCTGGTTGACAAGGTTGAATTTCGCATTCACTTTCATATTGGTGTGAGCATCCGCGCCCACGGCAACAACGGACACCTCCCGCAGCGTCGATTTTTTGATGTGGTAGAACGGGCCTTCGACTTCCTGACCATTCACCTCGCGGCTGCCTTTGACCAGCTCGCACTCTTTCACATCCGCACCGATGCTCAGCTGCCAGTCCGCTCCTGCCTTGCCCTGCGCAATGATATCGGCCGCATCCCTGCTGTCGGAGACGATCTCTCCGGTGATTTCCAGCACATTGTTCCGAACTGCGGCCGAAATGAGTCCGATCCGGCTGTCCGTCTTGTTCTCGTGATTAGTCAAAAGCGGGACGCTTTCGGGAATCTCCATTCCGGCAAGATCGACTACGACAGGATGTCGCCACCCCGGCAGACTCATTTTCCCGCCGGAGTAGGCAACTCCGACCACTTTCGGTTTCGCGCCGTTTGACGCTTCTATCAGCGTGAATTCACTCATATATCCTCTCTGGGTTCTGAACCGTCATCCGGTTCGGTTTGCTGTTCCGGGGATTTCGGAGATTCCGGGGACTCGGAACTGATCGGGATTCCAAGCTCCTTCATCAGTTTGATCTCTTTTGCCCGCTGCCGGAGAACGGACAAGTAATCCCGTCCGTCCTTGGCACACTCTGCCGCAAGAGTCGTTGTGTTGTTCGTCAGCCGGGTTTCCTGGGCGGTGGCTTCCTTCGACGGATCGACATGCGGGAAACCGTCCCAGAACCATGTGTGCCGCTCGTCCACCACTCGTCCGCCCGCTGTCAGGCAGTATTCCCGGAACCACACCTCAAAAATCCGGTTCAGAACTTCCGTTTCCCAGAACGACCGGTCGACAAGAATCGACTTGTGGTAAATCTGGTTGTCCAGTCTGCCGCTGGCGTAGTTGTGCCCGGAAAAATCTCCCGCCAGCGTGCCGTAGGTCGTCACCACACAGCGGGCGATTTCGCTCAGAATGATCTTCACGAACTCCGCATGGTTCGCCGCCGGCTGTTTGGGATCAAGCTGTCCCATTTTCCACCCGGCCGGAACCGTCAGCATCATGTTCCGTTCCAGCGGAATGGCATCCATGGGCTCGACTTCATCCGATTCGCCGTTCGGCGGGGCGTCCGTGTAGAGAATCGCCGCAAAATCCGCCGCGGCCTCCGCCGCTGAAAGCACAGCCAGATTATATCGCCGCAACTGGGCAAACAGCGGCAGTGCCGGTGTGATCTCGGGAACTCCTCGATGCAATCCCGGACGATCCTGACGGTAAATGTGAATCATGTATTCCGCCGGAATGTGGATCGCATCGTCCCCCGGCATATACCGGATGTCGCCGGGATGGTACTTCAAAACCCGGTAGTCCGTCGGATTTCCCCAGCGGTCATACGAGATTCCGTCGACACTGGTATCATCTTCGAACCAGCGCAGTTCACCGGAAACACGATCCGCCTCGATCAACTGCAGGTCCAGTTTCACACCGTGGCGGATTTTGGGATTCGTTGCCAGCACGGCAAACGCTTCGCCATCCTGACAGCGGGCCATTCGCATCGTCCGGAGTTTCGGAGCAAGACGAACGGCATCCGACCAGCGCATGAATGCCGTTTCCACAGCATCGTTGAACGTCTCGTCGGCGGATAGCATCTGCAGTCGCGGCCCCGTGCCGATGGTGTCGTTTGCGAGCATCTGCACCAGTCCTCTGGCGTAGGAATTGTTGGCGACTTCGTAGCGCGAGCGTATCCGCAGCGTCCTGCGCACTTCCGGCGCGGCCTCCATGTCCGCCGACAGATGATCCGCCGCCGACCAGTGACGCCAGTTGTCCCGCGTCGTCTGCGCCGCATCAAACCGGGCGCGGACAAGCTGCTTCGGAGGGGTTCTGCTCCGAAAAATGGATTTGAGTCTGTTGAACATCGATGGATCCTCACGCCCCTGAATGGCACAATTTGGTTATCTTCAGGCCGGAAGTCCGGGATTTTACCGCCTTTTTCGACGCGAGATATTCATCTGCCGCAATCTGATCGGCAAGGGAATGCTGCTCGACCTTCTGTCCGTCCACTTCAGCAGACTTCGGCCCCGAGGCATTCCGCTTGATCGCCTCTTCCAGTGTTTCATTTTCCTGCATGGCAGCACTCCGGTTCATATTTCCCGCGATAGGATTCACATTCGCCGATGATGAACTCCGCATGATGATCGCATTTATTGAGAAGCGCGCACTCGATTGCCGCAAACGATTTCCGCATTTTGCGGATCTTTTTCTTCAGTTTGCGATACCGAGCTGCCAACTCGGCATATTGTGCCGAACACTCCAGGCATTCCACATCAGCTTCACTCATTGATTTCCTCCGTTTTTATGTGATTTGAAGACTCATTTGAGGCTTCGGTTATTTCTCTGCCCGGAAATTCGCCACGTTCGTGGCTGATTTTCTCTTCCACCTTCTGAATCCGTTCTCCGAGCCACATCATACAGTTCACTGCCATGGAGTTTCCGCATGCTTTGTATCTGGGCGCGTCAGGACATTCCTCCTCGGATTTACCATTCCAGGGAATTCGCGTGTGATTGTCGGGAAAACCCATCAAGCGCTCACATTCAAGGGGAAGCAGTTTGCGAACTGTCGGTTTTCCGGATGGCGTGTACGCAACTCCATGCACATCTCCGGCAGTCTGCGTATACATCACACCTTCTTCAGAAACCCCCATTCCCGATCCACCGGAACGTTCGCCGGGCTTCATTTTGTCTCCGTCAAGTGCAATTGGTTCGACAATGACGGTTTCCGCGCCGGGACCGCCTGCCGTAACGGTTTTTCCAGCTTTCGCCTCCGTCACATAAAGGCCGCCCTTCGGACGATCTTTTCGTCTGCCGTTCGCATCGCAGAACGAAACGTGAAAACATTCTTCACGAGCTACCGCAGGAGTCACTTCCGTGCGCATCGTAGGGAAAACCTCATTCCAGAATCCCTGCAGATCACCTCCCGCATCGTTTTTAATGAAGCCGATGGCTGTTTCCGGTTCCCGTGGAACTTCCTGCAGGAGCGGAAGATTGTTCCCGCCTGTCCCCATGCGGGCAACGATGGATTGTGACACTTCGACCGATTTTATACGGGAATCGGGAGCATGGTTTTCATAGCAAAGGAAATCCGTTCCGGTCTGTTCAATCACGCATTGGAGACGCCCCTTGTCCGGCATGAACTGCTGATCGCTCGTCCGCGTCAGTGTGCCCGCCTTCTGGGAACCGTCCCACCAGTCTGTCGAAGCAGAGCCTCCTTCAGAACCGGCGGAAGCGTTTTGCCTCTTCGTGCGGCGCGGCGGAGTATCCCCTCCGCACATTTCACCGTCAAATAGTACCTTGGCGGGATATTTCCACTGACCAGAATATCCGATAAGGAAGAGACGCTTCCGGCGCTGCGGGATTGCCCTCGGAAATTGTTCCACTCGGGTAAATTGAGAGTCAAGTATTCTCCATGCCACTCCGAATCCTCCCGGAGCCGGGGTGACGATTCCGCATTTTCTCCATCCGCTTTCAGGGACCGGGACATTCCATCCACAGAGCAGGGAAACAAATCGTCCGAAATCCTCACCTCGGCGGCTGGAAAGAGCAGCGGGGACATTTTCCCACACAACCCAGTGGACTCCAAGCTCAAAACACAATCGTACAAAGTCGAGAGCGAGCACGCTTCGCCGACCTTCAAATCCCAGTCGTTTCCCTGCAATTGAGAGATCCTGACAGGGAGTCCCTCCGACGAGCAGGTCGATATCTTCATTTACATCCTCTTTTTTTATTAGGGTGAAATCTCCGAAATTTGGAATCGTCCCGTCCTCCGGAAGAGCTGCGATCTGACGTCTCCACAATTCCCGTGTTTTCCGCTCCTTCTCGTTGTCTGCCATTGCCGGATCAAGCGGTCGCAATGGACGAGTCGCTTTGAATCGATAACACAGCACCGCTGATGGGAATGGCTCAACCTCGGCAAAAAAAACAGCTTTCCAGCCTAGAGGGCGCCAGGCGAGCGTTGCCGCCTCAACTCCACTGCAAATGCTGCCATATTCCATATCCGCATTTCCTTTCGTGCAGTTTTTTTACAACCAGTACATATGCAGGAAAATGGAAAACGTTCACGGTTTTTCGATTTTTTTACAAAAAAAATGCGTGCAACCACATTTTCGCGGTTGCACGCAATAGATACAGAATTCTGATTTATCAGCAGGAGTGTGCGTTTATCACATTTCGGGCAGCCTCTATAACCTTTTCCTTCAAGCTGTCAGGTTTCACGACAGTCAACTTCCCACTTTGTTCCAGTATTCGTTGCACCAGGATTTCCTGCGGTGCCACTGGAATTTTTATCAGCTTGAACATGGGATCATCGGTATCCCAGATGATTTCCTGATTTTCATGGAATGGATTGGAAAAAATGGAATCATGAATGTCTTTATGAAAACGCAACACCACGTCTTTCACCGGAGTTAAGGTAAAGCGGATATTGTTGTAAATTTCCGGATCCGGTTCAAACGTTTTCTGGATAACCTCAGCCCTTTGAATCCGATGGATCATAAAATTTCGTGGTTCATCTGCATTACATGCGCGCGCGTAGATATACCAGTTGTTATTACGGAAAAAAAGCGCATGAGGTTCAATGTCTCGCACCGAGGCGTTTCCTTGATAATCGGGATATACAATATGCAGA
>ENA-OROD01000785-OROD01000785.1-human-gut-metagenome-genome-assembly--contig:-NODE-785-length-29030-cov-24.537394_pt1 | contig 29030 bp, 19 predicted proteins | sample MGYA00242123_ERZ509038 | MGnify/ENA primary metagenome ERZ509038 (study PRJEB26280, sample SAMEA2338719) | human gut metagenome | biome: human gut; feature: human-associated habitat; material: faeces... | reverse complement strand
TGTTTAACAGTTACCCTTTCATGCTCGAATGGCTCAAGGAACTCGGCAGGCTGGCCGAGCGTGTCACGGACGTGCTCGACAAGGTACGGTTTTCCAACCGCCTGCCCGACGGGACAAGGAACGGTGAAGACAGGGAGGACGAGCCATGATAGGGAAAGCGAAATCCATCTCCCACGGGATAAATGACATCAGGTACATCACGGGAGAATCGAGGAACAAGAAACATCCCGAACGCATCTTCCACGTGGGGGACAATCTGCTGCCGCCCGGTCTGGATGCCACGGGTATATGGGATTCTATGCGGCTGACGCTGGAGAAGTCCAAACGGGTCAAAAATTCCGTCATCCGCATCGAGGTCAGCCCTGCGCCGGAACACACCAAAGACTTTACCATCGACGACTGGCAAAGGTTGTGGGACGACTTCACGGATGAGTTCGACAACATCGAACTGCTTGACAAGAACGGCAAGACCTATTCCCCGAAAACCGCCCTCAAAGGCAGCAAGGGCACGGTGTGGCTGCATCTGGAATCCAAGAGCGGCATTCCCCACCTTCACGGTGCGTTCTGCCGTATCGACGAACGGGGGAATATCAACAACGACCATGACATACACCTGCGGGCACAGCGGGCAGCCGAGCGTGTGGCCCTGAAACGGGGCTGGACGACTGCCGCCGAAGTACGTGAGACGAACATCGGGCAGGTGAACCGGGACTGCATGGAAACCCTGCAATCCATGGAAAGCTGGTCATGGGACGAGTACGTGGCCAGACTCCGGAGCAAGGGATATGAGTTTTGGGAGCTGCGCGACAACAAGAAGATATTGCGCGGTTACGTGCTGAAGAAAGGCAACGCCAGATACAAGGCTTCCGAACTCGGCAGGGGGCGCAACCTCATGGCGACCAAACTTGAAAGCACGTGGAAAAAGCTGCACGCGGCTCCCAAGACAAGGACTGTTTCGACACAGCCCGCCGCAGGGAAATCTATACCGACTACACCCCGGACGATTCCGGTTCACGCACAAGGAACGACACCGGTTCCGCAATACACCGGCTATCGTCCCGGTACCAGCCCGTACCATATCGACATCGACGGGGAAAGCCGCCGGTTCTTCATTCCCGATGAAGCGTTGGACGTATTCAATGACGAGTTCGACTACCGGGAGACAGCCAACAGCCGTGACCTCACGGACATGGCTGCGGCACTTTTCGTCGGGATGCTCGATACTCCGGCGGTTCCTTCGGGAGGTGGTGGCGGCAGTTCCAACGACCTGCCTTGGGGAAGACGCGAGGACGAGGACGAACGGGAATGGGCACGCCGGTGCGCCCGTGAAGCGGCAAGGGTAATCGGAAAGAAACCGAAGACAGGACGAAAAAGATAACAGCCTATGAATAAAAAATTCGATTTCTCGGAAATAGACGGGGCACTTCCGACTGCCGAAAAAATGCAGGAGCAAGACCGCATAATCGATGCGCTGAAAAACAATTATGAAGCTGTCCGCATTCTTAGTGCCAACGTGGAAAAGCTCGAAAACAGACTTTCGGAAGCCCTGCCCAAAATGGACGGGGCTGTTTCTTCCCTGCGTGGGGCAAGCACGGTCACACTCGGCGAGGAAGCGAGAAAGACGCTTGAACAGGAGGGAGAGAAAATCTGCCGGAAGATGGCCGACAGGATGGAACGGGAATGCGCAAGGCTAGCCGGACGCCTCTCGGCGAATGACCGTGTGCTTATCTCCGCAACCGCTTTCTGGTGTATGGTAGAGGCAATCATCTCCCTCGCGGCGGCTTTCGTTTGTACCTGCGCCGCGAACGCTCGTCTTATACATAGCATATTGCTGTGGGAAGTACTCGGCTGTACCGCTGCTTTTCTCGTTGTCTGTGTCACGTTGACCATTTTTATATGCCGCAAGTTAAGACGAGAATGAAACATTACCAATTAAATAAATATAAGTATGACAACAGTAAAGGTGAAATTCCGCCCGTCAACAGTCGAAGGCCGTCCGGGCACTATCGTTTATTTTGTAACTCACCGCCGTGTCGTCAGGCAAATCACAACCGGTTATAAGGTGTTCTCTCATGAATGGGATGATAAACAGTCAAGACCTGTTTCGGCACCGGCTGGCGAACGGATAACCGTTATTCAGACAATAATCCGAAAACTGGAGGAGAATTTGGAAAAGCTGAACAGGATTATTGAAAGATTCGATCTGCTACGACGAGGTTATTCATCTGAAGATATAATTATGGAGTTCCGGTGCACCGAAAAAGAAAATACCCTTTTTATATTCATGGAGAATCTCATCGAGCGACTCTGCCAATTAAATCACATCGGTACGGCCAAGAACTACCATACCGCACTCGGCAGCTTCAAATGATTCCGGGATAACAAGGACGTTCCGTTGGCAGTAATAGACCAGATGATAATGGAAGATTATCAGGTATACCTGAAATATACATTGACTGTTATAGTAAATAACTAAATATTTTTAGAGCATTGCGTATCAGTAATATATTAAATGTGATGATTTCTAGGTCTTAATAAAGAAGCAATAGTTATTTATGAGATATAAAGAACTTATCATTTTACAAAAAATAGGAAGGTAAAAATACATATAATACCCCTTTGTAGGTAATATTTCCTTATCATAAATGATTATGTATAACAATCTAATATAAATTAATATCAACTGACTACTAATACGATAGCTACACACAATAAATAGAAATATATAATTTAAGTAATATTATATGCATACAACAATTTATTAAAAATACCTAATAATTGGTATTGATGGATTTAGCTAAACAAACGAACTTTGCGGGCAAAAAATAAAGCAAGATGGAAAACCTATATGAATTGTTGGAAGAAGCAGCACATAAAGTGCCGACAAAAGGAATTGTTATTGTAAATAATAGTCAATGTGATCTTTTTCTAACTTATTCAGAGTTACGAGAAAAATCTAGAAAAATAGCTTTTATTTTAAAATCTTACTATCAAGTAAAGCCTGTCAGTAAGATAATAATCTCTGTTGAAAAATCCGAAAATTTTATATTATTATTTTGGGGATGTGTTATGGCAGGTTGTATACCCGTTTTAATGCCTTCTGTACAATTCAGTAATAAGAACTCTATTGCTTTTGAACGCCTAAAGAATGCAATTGATATATTAGGTGTAGTTACACTTATAACAAATGATATTAATCTATTTGAATATTATAAATCTTCATTTCATAAAGCTGTGTGTGTTGAAGATATTATGAAACAATTGGATTTGTTGCAAGATTATTCTTTACACATACCTAAAAGAGATAGTAAAGATTTATGTGTTATTCAGTTTTCATCAGGAAGTACAGGGGCACCCAAAGGAGTCATGCTTAGTTTTAACAATATTTTAACTAATTTGAAAATAAAAACTCTTGCGGATGAAATTACAACTGAAGATACTTTGATTCACTGGATGCCATATTTTCATGATTATGGTCTATTTGGAAATCATTTGGTTTGTTTGTATAACCAAATTACAGAAATAAAAATAGAGCCTTTTTCCTTTTTAAGAGATCCTTTGATTTTTCTAAAGAAAATTTCCGAATATCAAGTAAGTATTTGTGGCGGTACGACACCTTCAGGATTGGATTTGTTAATTCAAAAGTTAGAACAATCTAATGACATAAAAGAATTGGATTTATCTCAAGTGAAGACTCTTTCAATTGGAGCAGAAATGGTTCCATCTAATTTATACGTCCGATTATCCCCCCTTTTTCAACTTGGGTTTAATCGAAATGCATTCCGCCCTTCATATGGAATGGCTGAAACAACATTGATTGTTTCTTCCTGTTTACCGGGTTATGGAAATAAAAATATAAGAATAAATAGAGAGGCGTTCTATGAAGGGATTATCAAATTAGTCGATAAACAACAAGATTTTTGTGAATTTGTTAGTGCAGGTAGAATATTACCAGGCTTACAAGTACGCATTGTTAAAGACGGTATTCCTCAAAATAATTTAAATTTAGGAGAGATTCAAGTAAAAGGCGCTTGTGTCATGTCTGGTTATTATAATGACATACAATCAACAGATGAAGTATTAAAAGACGGTTGGTTAAGTACAGGAGATTTGGGCTTTTTTGATTATAACAATATTCTTTATATAGTAGGTCGAAAAAAGGAAACAATTATAGTAAATGGACAAAACTTTCATCCTTTTGATTTAGAAAATTGTGTCTTAGAGAAATTTGGTCTTTCAATTGAAAAAACTGTATTTACATCTTTTTATTCTTCTACAGAAAATCGTGAAATTGTACTTCATTTCTTTGTATTATCAAGAAAAATGTCGGAAGAACAAATAAGACAATTAATAAATGAATGTAACGCATTTCTAGCAGACAAAGTTGGATTTGCTCCAGAATACTCTATAAAGATAAAAAAAGGAGAAATACTCAGAACTTCTAGCTCTAAAATAAAACGTCGATCTATGGCAAAGTATTTTGAGCAAGGACAGTATAATAAATCAATTGTAAAACTAAACAAAGAATCTCATAATATGGATTATTTATTGGTTCTCAAAAAAATATGGTCAGAAGTTTTAAAAACAAACCTCATTCATATAGAAGATAACTTCTTTTCTTTAGGAGGAGACTCAATACGCAGTATGATGGCTGTTTCTAAACTTGAAGAACTGTTAAATATTAAATTAGAAAATAGTTTCTTCTATAAATATCCGACCTTAGTCTCTCAAAAACATTATCTTGAACAATATTTATTAAAAGAACTTCAATCTCCTTTAAATGAATATGAACTGTTAGTTCGAGAGTTTATCAGCGAAGAAATAGGAATTCCCTCTTTAGAAATACAATATACAGAAAATATTATAACTAAAGTGACTTCTTTTGCCGCTGTATATCAAATGATGAAGCGCTTAACTGAAGTTTTTGATAAAATAACATTAGATGATATAAAAGATAAAACTTGTATACGAGATATAGCACAAACCATTAAGGAACGCTATGCAACTCCAGAGGGGTATTCTTTTCCGTTAATGGATTTCCAAGAAACATTATTCTATCACAGTAAAAGTTTTATCCGTAATGAACCGACAGGATTAAGTTGTTATATCATTTGTCGGACACAATTGAAAGGTTTTTTTGATCCAGCATGTTGGGACAAGACGTTAAATCACATTATTAACTGTCATCCATTGTTACATTCTATTCTTTCCGAAGAGTCGGATAAACCTGAGATGATAACTCTTCCTGAATATCCGACATTTAAAAGTTCTTATGAAGATATAACTTCAATGAACAAAGAACAACAGGAAACATTCTTTTTACAAAAGGACGAAAAAGATCATGATCACAGATTTGACCTTAAAGAGTATCCTTTATTCTATTGTAATATTTATAAAACAGGGGAAGATGAACATGAATTAATTATACATATTGATCACCAGATAATTGATGGTTTCAGCTTTTTTCAATTCCTTCAAGAATTAACATCAACTTATGATCAGTTTATCGCTGGTAAAGAAATAACTGTTGAACAAGAAAAAGGTCTAACTTTTTCTGACTATGTTTTTGTGGAGAGATTCAGAAGGCAAACAAAGCGATATCAGAATGCAATGGATTTTGCCCTAAAGGTGTTTAAAGATTTACCAGAGAAAATATCTATTCCCACGAAATGTCAGCCATCTTTAATAAATAAAGTCCATTTTAATACCTTACATACGGAATTGGATTCTTTATTGATGAATAAAGTTCTTGAAATCAGTTCTCATACTTCTGGTATATGCCTTAATTCCTTACTTATGGCATGCTATTTTAAACTGATGAATTTGTGGTCTGGACAAAATGATCTCATTATCAACATGCCTGTATTTAACAGGGAACAGCATTTACCTAATGCAAAAAATATAATAGGTAGTTTTCTTGATATTTTCCCTGTCCGTATCCAAACATCTCCACAAGAACCGATTGTTTCTATTGCACGTAAGATAGAACAATTTGTACGAACCATGCTTGAGTATCCAATATCTTCAATAGAATTGTCCAGAAAAATCGCAGAACAGGAAGGCTTAAAACAAAGCTCTTTGAGTGCAATTATTTTTAGTAATTCTATCAATATGCTTCCCAAAGGTATCAGTCATTCATCTAGATATTTGACAATTGGTGCGCCTAAAGTACAGACAGGTGCACCTGGTACTTATATAGACCTTGTTATGTATACATGGGAAAATAAATGGTGTTTTGATTGGAATTATGTTCGTGAGCTATTTGATGCGGAATACATACAACTACTTTCTGAACAATTCACGTCTATGCTTAACCAATTGGTAGATGATACAAACACTAAGGGATACGAAGAGCGTTCATGTTCAAATATACTCCCTCTCTTCTATATAAAATTATTGGAGCAAACAAATAAAACAGAACATGCTTATCCTCTTAAAACAATATATGAACAGATCAGTAATACTGTAGATTTGTATCCTAATAGAGAGGCGATCTCTTATCAAGGAGTTTCTTTAACTTATACAGAGTTTTGGAAAAAAGCTAATCAGATGGCGCATTTCTTACGTTCTCTTGGAGTGGTACGAAATTCTAAGGTTGCTTTATTACTGAACAGAACGCTTGATTTGCCTATAGTACAACTTGGAATTCTTTTAGCAGGTGGGGCGTATGTGCCAATTGACCCTTCTTATCCTTCGGATAGAATACAGTATATGATAAATGACTGTGGAGCAGAAGTTCTTGTAACTCAAGGAATACATGTAGACAATATTAATAGTTCATATACCCCCAACATTAAACATTGTGTGTTACTTGATGATGATTCTATTCCTTTACCTGATACATATCGTCGATACACCGTAAATGATATAAATAGTCAATCTATGGATAATATAGTACCTTGTAATACTCCTGATGATTTGATTTATATGATTTATACTTCTGGTTCAACAGGACAACCTAAAGGTACAATGCTTAGGCATAGAAATGTATCCAATTTTTTGAATTATGAGAAAGAAGCGTTTAATGTAAACTGTAATAACAGGTTTGCTTTAATAACATCGTATTCCTTTGATATGACTGTTACTTCTAATTGGCTACCTTTCATTGCCGGAGCTTCTTTACACATTCTTTCCGATAATGCAACTAAAGATATAGAGAAACTTCTGTATTTTATAGATGAAGAAAAAATCAATTTTTTGAATGTAACTCCCTCTCATTTTTCAATGTTGGTAAATATGTTGGGATTTTTGGAGAGACCTGTAAACCTATCACCCAATATGACTATTATGCTGGGTGCTGAAATTATCAATGTTTCGGATATAAACAGGTGGTTAGAAAATTATCCTTTGCACAAATTTATTAATGAATACGGCCCTACAGAAACAACGGTGGCTTCCACTTTTTATCCTATCCCGATTGAAGAAGACGGCAAATGTCATTTAAATATAGTTCCAATAGGGAAACCGATTTATAATACACAAGTATATGTATTAAATGATAATTTAGAATATACACTACCAGAAGTTCCTGGTATCCTTTATATTGGAGGCGAGGGAGTGTCATGTGGTTATTTGAATAAAGAAGAGAAAACGAAATCTGTATTTATCAATAATCCTATTACTCATGAAGGAATTGTATATAATACAGGAGACGTTGTAAAGATGACTGTAACTGGCGATATTGTATTTGTAGGACGTAAAGATTTTCAAGTAAATGTCAGAGGGTATAGAATTGAATTAGGAGAAATAGAGAATGCTTTATTAAAAGTATCAGGTATTACAGAGGCTTGTGCAGAGATTCAATATGATGTAAACAAACAGCCTGTAGTTGTAGCTTTTTATGTTACAGCAAATAATTGTGATTTAGAATACAAGGATATAATGTCTGTTCTGCAAATGAAGATACCTCACTATATGTTACCTTCCGCAATGGCTAGAATAGAGCAGATTCCAATTTCTGCCAATGGAAAAACAGACAAGAAGCAATTACCCAATATTGCGAATCAGAAACAAAATTTTGTTAAAAGGGATATTGTAGGTCCAAGGAATGAAAGGGAAAAACAAATAACCTTAATCTGGGAAAAGGTATTAGGGATACCAGAGGTAGGTGTATTTGATAATTTCTGGGATATAGGAGGCGACTCTATCCGATCTGTAAGGTTAATAAAAGAATTAAAGGAGGTCGGATTAACCAACATCAAATTAAAAGATTTATTCGATAAACCTACGATAGCCGAACTGCTTGAACAAGAAATAGAGAATAATAAAGTTGAGAATCTCATTTGTATGAAAAAGGTTTCTACTCCATATGCAAAACTTATATGTCTTCCATATGCAGCAGGAACCCCTGGTATGTATAGTACATTTTCTGGGGATTTTACCGGAGAAATCAACTTATATACAGTACAATATCCGGGACATGGAGATGGACGTGAGATAAAGTCCTCTGTAGAAGAAGTTGGTGCGCTATTAGCCAATGAACTGAAAGAGGCTGATAAAGAGATTCCTTTGTTTATCATGGGATATTCTTACAGTTGCTATATTGCTTATGATATCTGTAAACGATTTGAACAAGAAAATATTCCGATACAGGGTATTATAATGATTGGTGGAACTCCTCCTACATTGCGTGATGACTTAATGCAATTCTTTTCAAATGACGATAATGCCCTTTTGGATTATTCACGTGCAAAAGATCTGTTGAATGAAGAATTGATCGCAACTTTATCAGATGAAGAAAAACATGAATATTTGCATGAGTTGAGAATGAATACTGTAGCAATGGTAAATTACAAGTTTCTTGATTGTAAATTGAAAACCCCATTATGTTCCATCGTCGGTAGAGAGGATGAGCCTACAATTCGAAACAATCAACATCTATGGAATAATTACTTTCAGAAAGTTTCTTTCCACCAATTGCCAGGAGGGCATGTTCTTATTACAAAATATCATGCGGAATTAGCTAAGTTGATAATGAATTATATAGAATTGCATGTATAAATATGCTTGTATTACCCTTTTCCGATATAGCAGTAGAAATTGTGGAAGATAGTCCTTTTGCTACTTCAGATAATCTCTTTAATGAGGAAAAAATATTCATTAAAAGAGAATGGTCTGAAATACGTCTTAAAACTTATATTTTGGGACGTTGTGCCGCACATCGTGCCTTACAGACTTTACAAAAGGAAATAGTTCCCATTTTAAAAGGAAGAGATGGTGAACCAATATGGCCATTTGACATAGTTGGTTCTATATCTCATAAAGATGCAATAGCAGTTGCTGCTGTTGGAAAGAAAAAGAGGTATAAGGGTATTGGAGTAGATATTGAAGATCAAACGACGATATTATCAAAAAAGGAATATTCTCTTTTTTGTACACCCCAAGAGATAGCGTGTATAGATAAGAAAGAATTTTCTCCTATTGACATTTTTTCACGTAAAGAAGCTATTCTAAAGGCATATTATACAGCATATAGTAAATTATGCAATTGGATTGATATTGACACGATAAATGTATCTAAAGCTTCCAATGTAACTATAATATGCATGTTAAAAAAAAATTTTATTATAAACCTATGTTGTGTAGAAAAGTAAAAACAATTTTAGTCATTATGGGAATATGTTGTTTCCCTATGATATCTTGGGCACAAGTTTTTCTTTCTGGTCGAATCGTAGATAAAAAGACAAATGAACCTGTTGTAGGAGCTTCTGTATATATACGAAAAAATCAGGTTGGAGATAATGCAAATGATAATGGGTTATACAGAATAAAATTACCTCAAAACGGAACGTATCTTGTAGAGGTTTCTTTTATCGGATACAAAACAATAAAACAGTCTGTTACTGTAAATAGAAATACAACTAAAAATTTCTTTTTGGAAGAAAGTACAGAAGTGTTGAATGAGGTCGTGGTAAAAGCATCCTCACAGCAGGCAGAAATAAATCATATACGTAAAAGTCCTATGGCTGTAACGGTTGTTGATGGAGCAAAATTAAGAGGTCGTTCAACTGGAATTGAAGAAGTACTTACTCGTACTTCTGGAATCAAAGTTAGAAAATCCGGAGGTTTGGGTAGCTCTTCTAAAATGTCCATACATGGTCTGGAAGGAAAAAGAGTAGCTATTTATATAGATGGTTTTCCTTTAAATAGCCCCGATGGTTCATTTGATATAAACGACATACCTATTGATGCCATTAAATATATTGAGATATATAAAGGAATAGTTCCTGCTGAATATGGCAGTGATGGTCTGGGAGGAGCGATTAATGTTGTTACAAGAGAGGACGAGTGTGACTTGGTAGGCTTTACTCAGGAGTTTGCTTCATTTGGTACTTCCAAAACGTTAGTCAGTGTAAAAAAAATGTTTGAAAAACCAGGGATTCAAATTGGAGGAGGTTTTTTTCATAATAAATCGGATAATAATTATAAAATGACTTATCCTGTTTTTGAAACAAATTTACCTTCAAGTGCCTACCAAGAAGTAATAAGAAATAATGATTATTATAGGTCCACAATGTATAATGTAGGTTTAACATTTACAAAATTCTGGTTTGATAAGATTGAATTAGAATGTGCTTTTTATAACAATAAAAAGGGAATTCAGGCCTTAGATTTTGATTCACGTTTTTCTCATACACATGGGACAAACATTATGCCTACTTTAACTTTAGAGAAGAAGAATTTCTTATTTAAAAACCTTGAATTCAAGTCAGGTCTAGTAACTCCAATCATTCATACGCATTTGGTTGATACCGCTAGAACAAAACGGCAATGGGATGGAACCATAACAAATACAATGGGAGAAACTGATGATAATTTATTAAACTATTCAGATGACAAACAATTTGAAATCAGACATAAATTGAATTTAAAATACAAGTTAAAGCAACATACCTTTAATCTTAACAATCAATTCACATATTCAAGGTATAGACCTAAGGATGATTATACAGCAGAATATGTTGGTTTTGACCCTAGTGGTTTTCCCAGTAATATGAAGGGAAATACTTTGGGGTTAGCACATGAGTATTCTTCACGTAATAACAAACTTCAAAACTCTTTAATGTTCAGTCTATACTATTTAAATTCTGGAATATATAGAACAAGTGATAAAATTGTAGATGAATCTGAAAGTGTTAAGAAAGAACCGAAAAAAACAAAAATAAACAATTTTTACTATGGAATAAGTGAAGGAATCAGTTATGAATTTTTCAAAGGGGTGAGAGGTAAATTTTCCTTATCACATAACGTGAGGCTTCCTGATACGGAAGAATTGTTTGGAGACGGAGTGACAGTAAAGCCTTCAGTTGATTTAAATCCCGAAATAAGTAATAATATAAATTTAGGGTTAATCATGGATAAAAGTAATTTTATGGGGTTAAGTCGTTTTCAGTTAGAGACAAATTTATATTATATGTATATAACAGATATGATAAGTTTATTTCCTGCTGATATACGAATGATTTATACGAATTTGGGTAAGACTCAGATCATGGGGGGAGATTTTGATTTAAAAATAGATGTGACTCCACAGCTTTATAGTTATTTTAACTTAACCTATCAAGATATTCGGGATAAGCTAAAATGGACTACTAATGACCAAAGTGTGAAAAACCCGACTTATGATAAACAGGTACCCAATATTCCTCGTTTTTATTTTAACTATGGTTTAGAGTATCATACAGAGGGATTACTTGGGAAACATGAAATATCTAGAATCTATATAGACGCATCTTACGTTCATGATTTTGATTGGAGTTGGCAAATGAGTAACTTACCAGAACAGCGAAAGAAATGGTTAATTCCTCGTAGTCATCTTTTTACGGCAGGATTCCAGCAATCTATTTGGAAAAATAAAGTATCATTAGGGTTTGAAGTTGAAAATATATTCAACAAGGAGAGCTATATGGAATTTAAAAAGCCTTTACAAGGTCGTACTTTTAAAATTAAATTACGATTTAATTGGTTTGGTGATGAATCTTCAGGGGGAGCGATGAGTTTGTAATATTATAAATAATTATTTTAACTAAAAAAATAAAAAAAATGAAAAATCAATGGTTTTTATTGTCGCTATTAGCGACCTTTTTAAGTTTTATTTCATGTAGTAAAGATGATCCGTTTCCAACAGATGAAGAAGACGATATGAGTTTTGTTCATAGTGTCACGGTGGGTGATAATGCTTATGTTAGTCTATTTAAAGATTTAAATGTAGAACAGACAAGTACACAAAATTCTTTGGTCTTTGCAAAAGAATCTTTTCTTTTTACTTATGGGGGTAACATTTATGTCTTAGAATCGATGAATGCCCGTTTATATAAGTACAGAGTCGAGAATGGTTTGCTAATTCAAGAAAAAGAAACGATGATTCTCCCTTCCGGTTCTCTTCCTGCATTCCTTACATTTGATTCAGAAGAAAAAGCTTATATATCATGCGTAGGATTGGGAAAATTGTATATAATAAATCCTACGACAATGCAAAAAACAGGTGAAATAGATTTATCTGAATATGCAATTGGGAAAGAAAGTGGTGATAAAAATCCTGAACCTGGTGCTTCGGTTATTAGAGATGGTATTTTATATGTAGGATTAGCTCAAGATAAGTCCCAGTTTAACCCTAATACTGGAGCTTATGTACTTTTGATTGATACAAAGACAGACAAGCCTATTAAAATGATATCTGATAATAGAGCTACAATGGCAACCGCTTATGAGTATTCAGGTGATCCTTTCATTGATGAAAAAGGCGATCTTTATATTTATTGTGTAGGAGGCTTCGGATATTTTGCAAACTGTACAGAAGGTTTCTTGCGTATAAAGAAAGGAGAAACAGACTTTGATCAGTCATACTATTTCCCAATAGAAACAATTAGTATACCGGACATAAAGGGTAATAAAGCAAATTATATTTATAGCAAAACATATACAGGAAATGGTAAGCTATATGGATATTTCAATGCTCCGGGATATGTTAGTAATCCACCTGATTATGTAAATGACAAATCAATGCAAACATTTGAAATAGATGTTTATAATAAAACTGTCAAAAAAATGAACTTTGACGGAACTACGGGTTGGTCATGTAGTCAATGTAAAGCAGGAGACTATATGGTGTTCGGGATGGCTTCTACTCAAGGAACAGGTTATTATCTTTACAACTATAAAGAAGATAAGTATGAACCTTTAAAGATAAAAACAGAAGGTAATCCCTTCAAAATTCAATATTTAAAATAAATAAAGACTGCCGGAAGCTAAAAGATTCCGGCAGCTTTTTAATTTTTATGGAATGAACAATCGTAATTATGACTGTATAATCATTATAAGTGTAATCTCAGGTTTATTTATCACAACCTGCGACTATCTAGTACAGATGAAAACTGTTGAAACAGATTATTTTGTTTCAAGACTACTTTCTTTAGAAGAAACTATTTTAAATTTATCATCTTTTGGATGTATTTTTACTTTTCCTTTTTGGATATTAGGGACATACTTCATATACACAACAATGTGTAAAGTTAATAAAAAGCTTGCGCTTATTAATACATTCTGTATATCTTATTCTTTATTGATGTTGGGGTTTTATCATTACAGCTATGCCATAATATATAGTATTGGTACATCAAAAATGATAATGCAAACAAATATAGATTGGCAATTATTAACAGGATCTAATATACCTTTTTTCCCCTTTATGTTTATTCTACTTCCAGTGACCTGGCTGATTGTTGGATTTAGTAACTTTTCATCCAAAGCTATAGTTCCTCGATGGTCTATAGTTGTGAACCCTGTTATACTAACAATTATTTTATCTATTGTCACTTGGATAATTCCCAAGACCGAATGCTTACTACCAGGCATTTTTAGTTTGGGGATCACTCTGTATTATATAATTTGTTGGATAAGCTTAAAAAAAGATAGAAATTTATGTCTAAAAAGAAAGTTTTAGTAATTGGTGGCACAGGGATTGCGGGACAATTTATTACAGATTACTTGCTACATTATCATGATATTTGTGAATTATTTATAGCATCAAGAGGTATTCATAAGATATCAGAGAAGAAAGTAAAGTTCATAAAAATGGACATACATGATACCCAAAATATAGAATCTGTTATTAAACAATTTGATATTATAATTTTGGCACTTGGTCCTTTTTCATGTGTAGGAACAGATATTTATACAATTTGTTTAAGAAATCACGTAATATGTGTTGATATTAATGATGACTATGGACATAGTGGACGTGTACTAGAAATAAAAAATGAGAACATAACAAATTTTCGGGGAACAATTTTTACAGGAATGGGATTATGTCCAGGGTTGACAACTTTCATGCTAGAATATGCTGCAGAACAATTAAAAAAAACTGTTTTAGAAGCCGAATTGAGAATCTATTTTGGAGCAGGTGTTGTTTCTGGAACAGCTTCAATAATCAATATGTTTGAGGGTTTTAAAGATGACCTGATGCTCCTTTCAGAAAGGGAAATCCGAAGAATAAAACCAACTAAATATCATTCAGATAGAACTTTTACTTTTGATCGTTTTCATTCCAATATGCCATTAATATTCTTTTCTAGTCCTGAAATAAGGACTATACAACGAGCTAGTCGATTTGAAGAACTACAAAATTTTGATTGTGCTTTTCATCTGCAAAATCTTCCTATGGGCATAGTTCCCTTACTAAGAAAGAGCTCTTTTATTAGAAAATTGATTTGTAAAATGGTCAATAAACAACAGGGGCAATTGGAGAAAAATGAGAAAAACGAGAAATCTGTGATAGTATGTACTTATGTAAGAAATCAAAATTCTATTGTAAAATGTTTATTGCACTCAGATTCCTCATTTAGATTAACAGGAGTATTTTGTGCGGTAATTGTGCTCTCGATAATAAAAGGATGTATACCAATTATGCCTGGCATCTTTACTTTTGAAGACATAAATATCAATCTGCACATGTTAAACGAAATATTAAAAAACAACAACATAAATATATCTATAGAGGAATAGTATTATGGTTTATAATAAATATATAGGAATAATAGGTGGAACTGGAACAATTGGTTCTATTATAGTTAAATATTTATTACAACTACAAACTCACTTCCATGTTTTAATTGGTGGTAGGAGATCCATAAAAGAAATATCTATGTCTACATTTTATAATAGTGAGCGACTTAAGTATAACCAAATGAACTATAACAATGATGTAGAATTGGATAATTTTTGTTCTCAATGTTTGTTGGTTATTAATGCTGTTGGACCTTCATTTAAAATAAATGACAAGATTGCCTTACATGCATTAAGAAATAATTGCCACTACATCGATATAGGAGGATATGGCATTTTGCGTGATTTATTAAAACCATATGAAAAAAGCATTGAAGCTCAGAAACTTTGCTTTATTATAGGTGTTGGTTGGATGCCTGGTATTTCAGGCGTATTTTCTAAAACTATTATAGAGACTCATTTAAACAGCCCAGAAAATACTAATTTTAATATCTATTATGGTGCTGTTGATAATTGGTCATATAGTTCAACTTATGATCTGGCAGCATCATCTATGGGAAAAACACGTTCCTATGTTTATTCTCATGGAAAGGAAATACAGGTGTCTCCTTTTCGATATACACATCACAAATTTTTTCCTTTCATTGGACATAAAAAAATATGTATGCCATCATTTGACGAACAATTAACTCAATTGGCTACTTCTTTAAAACAAATAAGAAAGATATCAACATTCATTATGCTAAATGACTATATCTCAATGGGGAAGTTTATGTTTATAAAGATCTTTTATAAACATAATTTAAATAAAGCAACACTTATGTTGCAAGATGATTATCAACGTCTCGTTAAGAAAGAGAATAAGTGGGGAAGTGTAATTTGTCAAGTTTCTAAAATAGAGCCAGAAAGAAAGATAGATACCTTTTACTATTTATATACAAAAAATAATTTATTATATACTGCATTACCTGCTGTTATTACTACTCAATACATTTTAGAAGGTAAAACAAAAATAGGATTAAATTGTCTTTGTGACTCTTTGAATTGCCAATCTTTTATGTCGGATTTAGACTTTTACGGAATAAAATATTCATATTATGAACATAAAAATTAAAAAGAAAATTCTTGTGTGTATGTTGTGGTTATGTGCCATAGCATGTTTCACTGGTTTTCCCTGGATATTTTTCTCATGGGATGTAATTCACTCTTACATGGGAATCCATGATATACCATCAGACTTGACAATTGTCTTGTTTCGAGAAGAATGTTTGTTCTTCGGTTTTTTCTGTATTTATTTTCTCTTTCTTAGAAATATCGAAAAATATAAAGGACTTATTAGCTTCTGTTCTTTCTTAGTCGCATTTATGGGTGGTTTTATGTACTTGCTAAAACTTCAAACAGGGATTGTACATATATCATCAGATTATGAACCTTTTATTTGGCTTATAATTGGAAGTTTCATATTTTATTTAAATCATAGTATTAATGGTATAGCACCAAAGAAACAAAAACTTCCCGTTTTAAGTTGTTTATTCCAAGTGCAGGCAGGAGTATTGCTATTGAACATTGTAAATATTTTAGTCCCCGAACAGACTTGGAAAATAATGTTCAATATTTCTTATTCTACAGTTTCACCTTATGATAAATATACATTTGGAATGATAAGTGGTTTTACTGCTTTCTCTTCTATTATTATATATTATATCAGTAATAGGATTCTTTTTTTTATGAATTTATCTAAAGCGATTCTCATTTTCTCTTTTCTTTATTTCTTAGGTTTCTTTGTGTGGGGAAACTTTAGTGAGTTGTATAAACCTCTATTTATTTTATATGTAGTATTAGTTGAGATTTTAAATATTGTAGGAATTAATTATATATTTAAAAGGAGGATATATGAGAAATAAAGAAGGGCTAGTCGATGATTTGATAACATCAATTCCAGGAGAATGGAAATTTGATGAACAAGTATCACAACATTTCGACACTCATGTAAGAAAAAGTGTCCCATTGTACGAGGAAGTACAAAAGGCTGTTATCGAAATAAGTGAATGGTTTATTAGAGACAATAGTGTTGTATATGATTTAGGTTCCTCTACAGGAGAAACCATTTCTCTTTTATTACAAAAGCATTCAAGAAAAAAGAATGTGAGATTCATCGGAGTCGAAGAAAGTTTACCAATGATAGAGATTGCAAGAAAAAAATGTAGTAGCGAATTAGTTCAATTTCTACAACAACATATAGAGGAAATAAATGAATTTGCTAATATAGATTTAGTTTTATCATTGTATACGTTACAGTTTTTACCTTTATGGAAAAGAAAAAAAGTCTTACAACGGATATATAATGGATTAGTAGAAGGTGGAGCTTTTATATTTGTAGAGAAAATAAGGGCGGAAAATTCACTGTTTGAGGATATATGGAATGACTTGTATTGGGATTTTAAGCAAGAAAATGGTTTGAATGAACAACAAGTTATAAAAAAGGCTCAAAGTTTGAGAGGCGTTTTGATTCCATTGAGTCTTACAGAGAATTTGAGTCTACTATCTGATGTCGGTTTTCAATGTATGGATACTTTCATTAAATGGCACAATTTTGCAGGAATTATAGCTGTAAAAATGCCTTCGAAAAATGATATAGAAGAAAATACTTATTTAAATACAGATAAAAATAATAAAATACAGCAATGAATACAAAGTTGATAATTCACATAGTAATTAGTTTGATCTCATTAAGTGGATTAATTGTTTATTATTACGCATTTCTACTAGGTTACAAAAAACATAATTCTCAATTAAAAAAACAATCAAAGCTTCCGGAAAAGTTATATTTTATGAGCACTTATCCAGCACTCATATGGTATGTATTACCCTTTATAGAGCAACCAAGGATGCATGGAATATATGACTGGTTAAATGGCGAATTTGTTTTTTTTAATGTTTTGTATATTCCAGTTTCTTTTCTGTTGTTTGTATATTTCTTTGGCATTTGGGGTAAAAAGTCTGTTTCTCAAAATATTGAAGCTACTAAAAGTGCATTTTATGCCCCAAGTAAATTGTTAACAGAAGGAATATATGCAAGAGTTCAACATCCAATGATCATAGGGGATATATTAGGACATTTTTCTTTGGTGTTATTAACAGGTGGAATCTACACTTGCATTTTATTCCCTATATATGTATTTATAGATCTCTTTATGATAAAAATACAGGTTAAGTATTCTTTAGAACCATATTATAAATCAGAACTTATAGTTTATAGAAAGAAAACCCCTGTTCTCCTTGATCAAAAACTATTATTTATAGTTTTATTTATGGCATTGTTGGTTATTTGTAATTTTTTAAATTATACAAAAATAATATGATTTATTTTAGCTGGGCCACCCAAATTATTTTGGCCATAATTTCATTTCTTTGGTTGATTCCTTATTATATAGCATTTAAGGTTGGGAATCGTAAATATATGTCTAAAACACTAGATTTATCTTGCAATAATAGATATACATTAATGTATTATTCGGGCTTTTTTATATCTATTCTTTGGTATATTATGCCCTTCTTAAATCAACCTCGCTTCAAACTAAACATTTTTTCTTTGTTTGACATAAAAGTAATACTGTTGGAAAATGTTCTTTACAATATTATCCTTATTGCATTAATTGGATATTTTATGTCTGTTTGGGGTACTAAAGTGGTAAATTGTAATCTGCAAGCAACCAAAGATAGGTTTTTGCATCCTTCAAAGTTAATAACGGAAGGTCCCTATAAAAAAGTGAGAAATCCGATGATAATGGGAGATCTATTTTGTCATTTAAGTTTTATTCTTCTGCTTGGAGCCATACATACATTATGTTTATATATAATTTATATATGTATTAATCTTGTAATTGTATATATAGAAAATAAATATTCATTATGTATACATTTCAAGAAAGAATATGAAGAATATGCTAAAAAAACTCCAGCTTATATGAATCAGGAATTATGGCTGTTTGCTATTTTTTACTTGGTAATTATTGTGACAAATATTTGTCTAACTACGACAATATATATTTAAATAAATAATGAAGAAAAAAGAAGGATTATCTAGGTTACTGGAAATTGCGGGAGAAAAAAAAAGTTTATTGCTTTTCTCCGGGTTATTTTCCGCTATAAGTGCATTATGTATACTTATACCATTTTGGTCTATATATGAAATATTAAAGGAATTGCTTGTTCATGCTTCTGATTTATCTACGATAGATTCTGAGCTAATGATCAGTTGGGGGTGGCTTGCTTTTATTGCTTTGATTGTGGGTGTACTATTTTTGTATGCGGGATTAATGTTATCTCACATAGCCGCCTTTCGTATTTTATATGGGTTAAAAATAAAACTTTCAGAGCATATAGGTCAGTTGTCTTTGGGATATTTAAATTCGACATCTATCGGTTGTATAAAGAAAATCATGGAACAAAATGTCGAAAAAATAGAGCATTTTATAGCTCACACTATTCCCGATTTGGTGAATGTGTTTGCAACCATAACTTTTATGTTTATTATCTTTTTTTCTTTAAATGGTTGGATGGCATTCACCGCTCTATTATGCATACTTTTAAGTATAGGAATGCAATTTTCTAATTTTGTAGGGAAAAGAGCTACTGCACTTACGAAAATCTATTTTGATGTCCAAGAACGCATGAGTGCTTCAGCTGTTCAATATGTGAGAGGTATGCCAATTATAAAGATATTTGGACAAAGTATACGTTCTTTTCGGCAGTTCAATGCCGAAATCGAAGCGTATAAAACATTTGCTTTAAAATGCTGTAATAACTATCAAAATGGTATAATTGCATTTATTATTCTGTTGAATTCAATAGTCACGTTTATTCTTCCTGTAGGAATATTAATAATGACCTCTGATCCTAAAAACATCTCATTAGCTGCAATTTATCTTTTTTTCATCGTGATGGGGCCCGGAGTAGCTTCCCCTGTATATAAACTCGCATTTTTAGCTTCAGGAACTGTAGAAATTAATGAAGGAGTAAAACGTATAGACAAAATATTTGAGGAAAAAAAACTATGTGAACCAGTTGTTCCTCAAATACCTCAGACGTATGATATTGAATTCAGAAATGTAAGTTTTGCTTACGAAGATAGAGAAAATATGACAAAGACAGAAGCGCTGAAGGATATCTCTTTTATCGCTCGACAAGGTGAAGTAACAGCTCTGGTTGGACCTTCTGGGTCAGGGAAGTCAACAATAGCCAATCTCATTCCTCGCTTTTGGGATGTTTCCTCTGGAGAGATTTTAATAGGGGGAATAAACATAAAAAATATTTCCTCACCCCAATTATTGGAGATCGTGTCTTTTGTATTCCAAGATACGTTTCTTTTCAATGATACCATATATGCCAATATTACAGCAGGAAATACTCAAGCTAGTTTATCGGATGTTATACAAGCTGCTCAAGCTGCCCAATGTGATGATTTTATTCGAAGTCTTCCTAAAGGATATGATACGATTGTCGGAGAGAGAGGCGTTTTTCTTTCTGGAGGAGAGGCACAACGAATTTGTATAGCTAGGGCTATTTTACGAAATTCTCCTATTTTAGTATTAGATGAAGCAACAGCTTTTGCTGACCCAGAAAATGAATATAAAATACAACAGGCCTTACAAAAGTTAATAAAAGGTAAAACTGTTATTATCATAGCTCATAGATTGTCTTCTATCACCTCTGCTCATCAAATTCTTGTTTTTAAGGAAGGATGTTTAGTTCAAAAAGGAAGACATGACGAACTTCATGTTACTACAGGCATATATAAAAATATGTGGAATGCTTATATAAATGCACATAACTGGAAGTTAAATCTAAAAAAATGAAATAATATGATTACAAAGGCTATAAAACATATTACTATAGGACAAACCAAACGTTTATACAAGCCTGTGGGGTATACAATGCTTGCAAACTTTATAAATATAGTTCCCTTTTGTCTTTCAATAGAAGTTATAAATACCCTTTTTAAAGCTTTTGATGGAACTGGAACTCCTCTAAACATATCTAAATTATGGGGGCTGATTGTGATAATGTTTGTATACATAATTTTTATGATTTTTGGAGAAAAGAAATCCTATAATGCAAATTTCCGGGAAGCATACAATATTAGTGCAGAAGGTCGTATTGCTTTAGCCGAACATTTACGCAAGTTGTCATTAGGTTTTCTTTATAAAAAAGATTCTGGAGAATTATCTTCCATGTTAATAACTGATTTTGCTATGACAGAACAAGGGATGTCGCACCATCTTCCTCAATTGCTTGGTGCACTGGTCATGCCTATTTTTGCTTTTTTAGGTTTATTGTTCGTAGATTGGCAGATGTCTATTGCTATGTTTTTATCCCTTCCTATTTCTTTTTTAATACTTATTTTCACTTCTAGTATTCAAAAGAAACTAGGGCAAACTCAAATTCTGGCTAAAATACGTGCCAGTAGCAGAATGGAAGAATATTTACAAGGTATACGTGTTATCAAAGCATATAATATGACTGGAATAAAGTTCATCCGTTTACAGGAAGCATTTAATGATCTCAAACGTGCGAATATCAAAACAGAAGCTCTGATTGGACCTATTGTCATGTTGTCTGTAACCCTTCTTCGTATGGGACTTACTTTGATGATATTATGTGGTACATACCTTTTAATTGGAGGAAAACTTTCTGTTGCTATTTTTGTGATGTTCCTTATCGTTGGCTCCAGAGTTTTTGACCCACTAACATTAGCACTAATCAATCTTGCAGAATTCCGTTATTATTCTATTGCAGGTGAACGTATTTTGAATTTACTAAATGAACCAGAAATGTCAGGAACACAAGATGCTCCGGAACAAGGAGATATTATATTTAGAAATGTATCTTTTGGGTATAATGATAAATATATCCTACATGATATAAGTGTTACAATGAAACAAGGTTCTTTAACTGCTATAGTTGGGCCTTCTGGAAGTGGAAAAAGTACATTGATGAAACTTTGCGCTCGGTTTTATGATCCTGATAAAGGTGTAATATTATTAGGTAACAAAAATATACGAGAGATTGATCCTGAGAAACTTATGCAACGCATTTCAATGGTATTTCAGGACGTATATTTATTTCAGGATACCATAAAGAATAATATTCGATTTGGTAAAGAGAATGCTACAGATAATGAGATAATAGAGGCGGCTAAAAAAGCTCAATGTCATGATTTTATAATACATTTACCTCAAGGATATGATACAATGATAGGTGAAGGTGGATGTACCTTATCTGGAGGAGAAAAACAGAGAATCTCAATTGCACGTGCTATATTAAAAGATGCTCCTGTAATTTTATTAGATGAAGCAACAGCTTCTTTAGATCCAGAAAATGAAGTGGAAATACAGTATGCAATCAATTCTTTAATACAAGGTAGAACTGTTATAGTTATAGCGCATAAACTAAAAACAATAAGTGATGCTGATAAAATTATTGTTTTAGATGGTGGAAATATTATAGAACAAGGGACACATGAACAATTATTAAAAGATGAGGGATTATATGCTCATTTATGGGATATTCAAGAAAAATCCTGTAATTGGAAAGTAAATGTATAGAGATGGCATAAGGAAAATCAAAGCCGACTCCGGAGCTTTTTGGGGGGAGGCGGTTTGGCGGCGTTTCCGCCGTTAAACCGTCCTGTTTTCGTTTAACGAAAAGACAACTTGCTGTTTGCAGGAGCAGACCACGTTTATCCAATAATTATTGTGTATCAGCCCATTGTATGGCTATTCTCCTGTGATTTTCGGGGCATTTCCATCAAATATTTGCCGACAGCTCTCCCCATTAAAGGGTGGATATCTCTCCATAATTATGTGACTTACGCTCATAATTCAGGAATAAGGAGACGAATATACGGGAAATCTGTCCTTTATATACCCTATTGTCCATTAATGGATTGTTACTTTCACACATCTACAAATGGAGAGTGGCAGTGAGTCGTATATGCTTCATGGTTTTTCTGCATTATCTCCATTAATGCGTACATTTGTTTATATTCAAATGAGAGCATTTGCTACAACGTACAAATAAATTATATCATTGTTGCTTTTTTGTTATCCATTCTAATAAAGTAAGAATTAATTCGCTTATTTATAATGTGATAATGTGTTTAGTAGGTTAGTCGCCCACCACCCGATACGGAACACCACAAGGGCGATGAGCATGATGATTTTGTCGATGCCCACGACGATGCCGGAGGTCAGCGAGGTGAACCACAGCTTGGCCGCGTCTTTCTCCATGCTGGTCACTTCGTCCACGCCGGTCTGTTCCATCGTTGCCTCTATCAGGTTCGGGTCGGATGTTCCGGTATGGGCCACGTCCGCCTGCGCCTGTAGGCTGGTGTACATCGTGTCCCTGACAAAGATGAGTTCCTGCGCTTCCTCGAACTTGTCGCTGATTTGCGCGGCTTCCGCCTGATAGAGGTCGTGGGTGTACGACCCGATGCAGTTCGGGATGTAGGACAGGAAGTCCAGGAAGCACCAGTTGCTGCCGCTGCCTGCCATACCCGTATCTGCCGGAGGGTACCACCAGCACAGCACAAGCGACACAGCCAGCGGTCTGAACAGTTTCATTATGTCCAGAGGCTCGTGCTTGACCATCATCTTGTAGGCCATGCCCGCCGTCATGATGATGGCGAACAGGGCGGCGAGTGCCATGCACATCTGCAGGATCCACCAGAACGGGCCTTGTGCACCGGTAAACGTGGCGTCGGTCAGAAACTCGTTGGTCTGAAAGATGACATCATCTATTTCCTCTTCCAAAAGGTCTATGCCGAAATTCGATAGGATATTTCCGTCTGCCATTTCCGTTTCTTTTTTAGTTCCTGTTCACGGTTTCTTCTCCGTCGCTTCCTCCGCTGCCGCCACCCGTCTGCGAGCCACGCACGGCAAACCGGGATTCGTTCCACCGCTCCACGGCATCGCGCAGGATGCTTCCTTTGTCTATAGGCTGTGCTTCTTCTGCGTTCAGCAGTCCCTCCGTCACGGTGGCGTTCTGTTTCCGTGCGAGGTAGAGGACAAGCGTCCCGTTCTGCCGGGCCACATCCTCGCTGATGCGCAGGTACTCTTTCTTCCGCTGGGCGTTGGGCATGTAGGCATCCTTGGTGGCGTTGATGGCGCACTGGTACACCTGATAATATTCTTCCCAGCGTTCCCGTTCGTCCGGCGTGCCGCCACACAGGAGGATGCGGTCGATGTTGCGCCGGAAGCGTTCCATCTGTCCGTTCACCTTGTCGCCCTCGGCGAGCCAGGCCAGATCCACCTGCCTGTCGGCCACGTTCAATGCCTCGACAGCGGCCCGTTTGACCAGTGCAGAGTCGATGGCTTCCGCCTCGTCGGTCTGGTTGTAGAGATTCACTCCGGCCAGCGTCCGGAACGACAGCTTGTTCTTCGCCGCCGCCGTCTTCTTGTACTTGTTGTGCAGCAGCGTGTAGTAGATTTCCGGGGTGAATGCCCCGGTGCCGGTTTCCATCACGGTAATCTGGTTCTGCTTAGGCGAGTCGTGGTTGTAGGTCACATACTGCGCATGGGCGGCATGTGCCGTCAGGACTGCCGCCGCAAGAAGTGTCATTGTTCGTTTCATGTGCATATCCTTTTCCTTTTTTTGTTAATAATCCAGTCTTCCGGCACCGCGCCAGCGCCCGAAGGCCCCGTCAATGATTTCCTGACGGCTGCGTGCCTGGTATATCTTTTCTTTCCAGTAGCCGATGCGTACCTGTATGTATCGCCAGGTCTCCATGTAGGCACGGTTCAGGTGCCGCTCGATGTCGTCGAGAGACCCGTTGATGGCTTCCATGACCATCAGCAGGTCGGAGGTCGAGCAGGCCGCCGCTCCGGTGGCGTACAGCACGAGGTCGCTGAGCGACTTGTACAGCTGTTCCCCGTCATGGGCGATGGCCTCTATCGCTTTCTTGTTTATCGTGAGTATCAGCAGGTCTTCCGGCTCGGCCTTTCCGCGCTTCAACACTTTGTTGTTGAACTCGGTCAGCATCTCCTTGTAATCGCCGATGCGGTCGCTCACAGTCGTATAGGTGTCCTTGGCGTTCAGCACCGTCCGCAGTGACTGGTACATCACGTCGATGACATCAAAGGCGCGTGTGTACCGGTCAAGGTCCACGTTCAGCTCCTTATATTCCACGGTAGCGTCCTTGCTGTACTCGTGCAGCAGCTTGTTGCTGTATTCCAGGGTGGAACGTGCCAGCAGCAGGCTGCGCTGTTTCTTGTGGTCGTTGATGTAGGCTTCCACCGATACGATGTCGAAAGTCCACTGGGCTTTGGCGACATACGGCAGGAGAGCCAGCAACAGGAGAGTCAAAGCCAGTCTCTGTCTCATCTTACATCCTCCTTTCTGCCGTTTCCGCTCCGCAGGTTACGGGCATTTTCCACCCACCGCTCGTGGCATTCTTCCACAAGCGTGAGCCTGCGTCCTTCGTCCGTGTCCAGTTCGGGCAACACATCCTTCAACAGGTCGATGATGCTGTACTTGTAGTGCATCATCTTCTCCAGCGACACGAGGTCGGCGTAGATTCTCGTGAGGCGGGTGTCCACCTCACGGGCGATTTCAAGGCGGTCGCTCGACCATAGCAGGTGGTACACATCGCCCGTAGGCGTGTCTTCCATCGGCGGCGTGCTGGCATATTCGGTAGTAATCTTGCAGGAGGGGTATTCCCTCGCTATCTCCGCGATACGGTCGTTCACTTGCTTGGCCTTTTCCGCGTCCGACAGGTTCGGGTCGAGCGTCAGAACATCGGCCACATGGGTGTCGGTGTATTCCGTGGTCAGTTCCCATGCTATCTGCAGGATGGCACGGTGTATCTTGATGCCGAGGAAGTATTTAGGCTTCCTCGCGATCGAAAGGGTCGCCTTGAAGGTGATGACGCCGTTGATGTCCGTCATGGTGGCCTTGCGCACGAAGGTGTAACCGTTCCATGCTCCGCCGTCCTGCCACGTCAGGTTGTAGGCGGTCTTGCAGTCCTGCATGATGGCCGGGATGCGGTAGTAGTCGTCCGTCGCCACGGCATTTTCGCCGGCAGCCTCCGATTTTGCGTTTTCGTAGTCTGCCAGTTTTTGCTGCCACTCGGCCAATTCGTTCTTCAGTTCCTGTAGCCGGGTCTGGTTCGCATTATACTGCTGGCGGTAAGCGGCGGCATCTTCCACGCTCGATTCGGAGATTTTCTTCAATAGGGCGGCATTCTCATCCTCCAGAGCCTTTATCTGCGACTGGAGGGCAACGACCTGGTTCTCGGCTTCCTGCACCATCCCGTCCAGTTCCGAGGTGTCCAGCTCGTTGTCCGTCACGGTGGTCTGCATGGCGCAGTCTTTTGAATGGCTGTTCAGCGAACTGCCGCACTTGCGGCATTTGTATTGGGTCGAACCCTGTCCGAGGGTCGCGCCGTCAGAACAGGTCACGCTGATGGTCACGCTCTCGCAGCCCTGCAGCTTGGCGGCGTCCGTCGCCTGGTAGTAGTTCCGGGCATCGGAAGCGATATAGTAGGTGTACCCCTCCTCGTTTTCGTTGATTTCCGACAGGCGGGCGTTGAGCTGCGCCTTGAAGGTGTTCAGGTCCATCGAATAAGAGTCAAATACATCCTCATAGATGACTTCCTCCCGGTTCCAGCTCTGGGTCACGTGGATTTCGTAGGCGTATGCTTTTTTGGTCTGTTTCCCGCCACGGCTGATGACATAGGCCTTCTGGCTGTAACGGATGGAGTAAGTGAAACCGTCGTTTTGGTCGTTCAACTGCTGCACCCGGTCGCGCGACCATCCGGCATACCGCTCCGAGTTGGAGAGGGCCTGCTCGCGCTGCGAGGCGTTGGGATAGAACCCGGCGTCGGTGGTCTCGAAACGGGTCCATTCGCCGCCGTTCAGGATGCTGTTGTCGTCCGTGGGCGGATAATAGTCGCGCAGCGACACGCTGCCTTGTTCCCGGCGGGCGATGTACCACCGCTGGGTGTAGTAATTCCCGGCGGCTTCGTCCATGTAGTCGGTAATCCACGAGGTCAGGTCGTAGTTGCTGAAGTCGAACAGCCCGGCCACATTCTCCGGGCCGCCCACCATGTCGAGCAGGAGCCGTCCGGCATCCTGTTCCGCAGCTTCGTACAAGTAGCTGTAATGGTCATACAGGTGGAATATCTCTTCCACCTTGCCGTTCATCAGGTCATGGAACGAGCTGGTCTGCAGCAGGGCGTCGCCGATATTCCCGATGCCAGCCGTGGCCAGCCCCACACCCATGTTGTACAAATTGTCGAGGTCGCTCTGCAGGTTTTCTTTCGTGAAGTTGCCCGGTATGCGGGCCAGGTCGTCCAGCATCCGCTGCCAGTCAATGTTTCCCAGTTCGCTGAGCCGCAGCAGGGAGGCGAACTCTTCCTTGATTTCGAGAAAAGCCACGTCGGAAAAAGTCAACGTGCTGTTGGTCACGATGCTCTCGAACTGCATGCACAGGCTCTTGGTGTCGTCGCACACTTTCATCAGGTAGCTGCCCCAGTAGAGGGCTGTCTGCGGGGATTGCAGCATCATCTTGGCCACCACCCAGATCTTCGGTATGATTTTCCGGGCAACCATGTTGTAGATGCGGCGATAATAGTAGTTCTCCGTGCTGCTGCTCCAGATGCCGAGTTCGGACAGGGCCTTGTGTTCAAGGAATTTCGACGAGAAGATGCCGGCGGCGGCGACCTCTGCGGCCGTATAGTGCTTGAGAATGTCATCCACTTGTTCACGGTAATAGCTTTCGGCGACCGTCTCCGTACCGAAGGCGGCGGCCATCGCCGCCACGGTGCGTGTGTCGTAGTTCACGCTGTAATACTGGGCGTGGACATGCTGCACGGTGGCGAGCGACAAGAGCATTAGTATGAACGACAGCCGTTTCATGGTCATTTATTGCTGATTGTTTTTATCCCTCTTTTTCAGATTCAACACATGCCCCGCCGCATTCACCTTCTGGGCGAAAGGCAGGGACTTGTTTATACCGCTGGCATCCCAGTCGCGACAGTAGGCTTCGATGGCTTCCTGGTGCGTGCATTTCAGCTCTGCCTTGTAGAGCTTCAACGCTTCCTTCTCCGCGCGTTCGGTGGTGTAGGTCATATAGCATTCGTGCGGCTCCTCCACGCCGTACACGCCGCTGGTCGAACCACGCCGGATGAAGACTTCGCGGAAGAAGCTGCGCCCTTCTTTGTTTTCCAACCTGTTGATGGTGAATATCTTCTTGCAGTCCACATCCGTCAGTCCGAGAATGGCCTTGATGCTGTCGAACCGCTCCTTGAACTTGCTCTGGTCGAGCAGCATCACCACATCGGAGTTGTTGATGATGGCTTCCTTTACTATCTCGCTGCCGATGATGTCCTGTATCTCCTGCGTCACCACGCCCACCGAGGCCCAGAACTTTCTTGCGGTCTTGTACATGAACTTGATGTATTCGGCCATGAGCGGCGAGGCGATGGCCTTCCACGCTTCCTCTATCACAAGGACTTTCCGGTTCTTCTTGATGCGCATCTTCTGCAGGAACACGTCCATGATGATAAGCGTTACGATGGGAAACAGTTTCTTATTTTCCTTGATGGCATCTACTTCGAATACGATGAACGTTTCCGAGAACAGGGTAGTGTCCACGTTCTCGTTCAATATTTTGTCGTAGTTGCCGCCTTTGTAGAACGGCTGTATCATGTAGGTATATTTGTCGTAGTCTATCTCCGTGATGTTGTTTTCCAGACAGATAAGTTCCAACCGTTCACAGGAGTATTCATAGAAGGTATTGAACGACAGCGAGTTTACTTTCAAGGCTTTCCGTCGTTCCTCCAGTAGGCGTATCTTGCTGTCCACCTTTTGTTCCAGTTCCGGCAGGTTCTCTGCATTCCATCTGCCTTTCCGCTTCTCGGCGGCTATCAAGGTCTTGTGCAGGTTCTCGCGCTGCACGGGGTCGTAACCGTCGAAGCCGTGGAAGTAAGCGTCGTAATAGTCCGTCACCATCTGCTCTACGATGCG